>Ga0210091_1000080_pt1 | contig 7600 bp, 6 predicted proteins | sample WestPond_Cattail_5_FD_185581 | JGI IMG/M metagenome (GOLD analysis project Ga0210091, IMG submission 185581) | Wetland microbial communities from the San Francisco Bay, California, USA, that impact long-term carbon sequestration -... | ecosystem: Environmental > Aquatic > Marine > Wetlands ... | reverse complement strand
TGCGCGTCAAGGCATCAAGCAGCTTGTCGACTTCGTCCCATTGTCCGGTCTGCTGACGCGCCCTCAATTCCAGGCGCAGCAGGGCGGTGTGCTGCGGCGCGATGGTCTTGGCAGACTGGATCGCGATCAGTGCGCCGGTCGCATCCTTGCCTTCCAGCCGGGTTTCTGCATCGAACAATTGCGCGGCCAGCTCGGCACCGTGCCGGGCGGCTTCCTGCAGGTGGCGTTCGCGCTGCGCCAGCGCGCGCATTTCCTGCGCGGCGCGAGCGGCCAGCACCCGTGCCAGGCCGAGCCGGCTATCGTCCCCCTGCCATTGGCCAAGCGACTGCTCCGCATCCTGAAAGCGATATTCGGTATACGCCCTGATGCCTCCGACAAAATTCTCGTCACGCTTCCTTGCCGCGCGGCGTTCCCGCTGCTCGCGCACGATGCGGGGCAAATTCAGCGTGAGCGCGGCCAACCGCAACAGCATCACGCCGCCCACCACCAGACCGGTCACTAACAGCACGAAGCTGATAAAGGAGATCTCCATCCGCCACGGCGGATACACCAGCACCACATAGCCGGGGTCGTAGCGCCCGGCCAGCGCCAGCGCCACCGCCAGCACACCCACACTCAGCAACGAAATCAGCCAGCGCATTACCGATTTCCCTTGTATGCGTCGAGCGCGGCAAGGCTGGCGTTGATGCCGGGCAACTGGGTGGCGATCTGCAGACTCGATAGACGCTTGATTTCATTGATCGCTGCAGCGACGCCGGCGTCACGCGTATTGAAATAACGCGTAAGCATGTCCAGATTCGCACGCAGATCAGCCTGGAACGCCGCCTGATCCTTGGTCAGCAAGTCCAGTCGCGCCGTGAGCAGACGCAAGCGCAGGTTTTCACGCAGAAAATATGCCTGGTCCGGCGGCAGCAGCACCGCTTCGTTGCCGTCCACCCGACGGATCCGCACCAAGTGCTTCAGCTCCGTCCACAACTCCTGCTTGAGGTTGGCGGCGCCCGTCGGTCGCGGTGCGGGCACCGCTTCCGAGCCTTGCGCACTGGCCAGCGGCCAGCTGGCGGAACGCGCCGCCAGCGCTTCGATTCGCGCACTCGTCCCGACCTCGTCGAACGAAGGTACGGCACGCAGACTCGCCAGATCGGCGGCAATCGCGCGACGCAACGTGGTGAACTGTGGCTTGTTCAGGCGTTGCAAGCGGGTGTCGGCACCCTCCAGCGCAATGATCGCCGCCTTCACATTTCCCGCCAGTTGCAATTGCTGCGCGGCGGTGAGCAGCACCTGTTCGATTTCGGCCAGCGTCCACTGGTCGCGTCCTTGCGCCAGATCCTTGTAGAGGGTTTCGAGTGCCAACTGCTGCTGCTGCGACGTGACCATCTGGTTCTCGATGCGCGCGACTTTCTCGCTGACCTGTCGCATGGCGTCGTCGGCATTGCGCGCCAGCAGGCGGCTTTCGCTCACGTCCTTGCCAGATTCCGCCAGCCTGCGTCCGAGTTCGGTCTTCAGGTCGCGAATGCTTTCGCGGTTGTCGGACCACGACCAGGCAGCCCCTGCCAGGGCCAGGACCGCACTCAGCAGGGCAAGCAGCGGCAGCACCTGGATGCGCGCCTGCGGCGTCTGCACAGGGGTTGCGGCAGTCGCCGGGGATGGGATGGGCGCGGCGGTCGCGACAACCGAAGCAGGCTCAGCGGCAGGGGTCACAGCAGGCGTTTCGGGTGTGTCATTCATGGATTATTCCTGAACCAGTCAATCAGGCCCGCTACCAGACCGTCATCGCCACCCGGGGTGGCGATGACGTGTGCAATGCCGGAGCGGCGCGCCGCTTCGGCAATTTTCTCATGCGGCGCGAAAAGCGGGGTGGCCGCCAGCAGGGGCGCACCGGTCTCGCCCAGCAGCGCACTCAAGTTATGCAAGGCCTCCGCGCTGGTGACCGTCACCGCGTCGATTCCGCCCGCCAGCCAATACGCCAGCAGGGGCGAGGCATCGGCCTGCGGACACATGCGCCGGTAGCATTCCAGAAAATGCACGTCCGCGCCACGCGCCCGCAGCGTGTCGGCCAGCAAGCCGCGACCACCGACGCCGCGCACGATCATCACGCGCCTGTTCGCCATGTCCTGCAACTGCGGCAAGGCCAGCAGCGCTTCGCTGTCCTGCCCCGCAGGGGTGATGACCTGGGTCAGGCCGCATGCCTGCAGTGCACGTGCCGTGCCAGGGCCCACCGCAAAAATTGCGGCCGAGGATGACAGCCGACCCGCCGCCCGGATGATTGCCATGCCGAATTGCGCCGCATTGGGACTGATGAACACAACGACATTGGCGTCTGCCAGTTGCGCGAGCGGCACCCCCAGTTCGTCCATGGGAACGGCCTCGATGTCGAGCGCGGGGAATTCGTACGCTGCCCCGCCTGCCGCGCGGATCGCCTGCGCCAACCCCGCAGCCTGTTGCACCGGCCGGGTGACCAGCACGGTACGCCCGGTAAGAGGCTGGGTCATGCGGTAGGCAAGGCGTCGAGAATCGCACGGGCGCCTAGTGCCAGCAGCTTGTCGGCCAGCGCCTGGCCCACAGCCTCGGGATCATCCATGCCGCCTTCGGCGCGGTCCTGGATAAACCCGCTGCCATCCGGATGGGCCACGAAGCCATGCATCACCAGCTTGCCTTGCAGCAACACCGCATGGGCGCCAAGCGGCACCTGACAACTGCCGCCGAGCACGCGACTGACCTGACGTTCGGCACGCACGCAGGCAGCGGTCTCGGCATGATTGAGTGCAGCCAGCATGGTAGCCACTGTCTGGTTTCCGCTGCGGATCTCGATCCCGAGCGCGCCCTGGCCGGCGGCAGGAATGCTGTCTTCCACCGCAAGCAGGCTCTTGATGCGGTCACCCAGGCCAAGCCGCTTCAGGCCGGCGGCGGCCAGCAGGATCGCGTCGAACTGTCCCTCGTCGAGTTTCTTCAGCCGCGTGCCGACGTTGCCGCGCAGCGGCTTGACCTCGAGGTGCGGATAGCGCGCCCGCAACTGCGCTTCGCGGCGCAGACTGGAGGTACCGACCACGCCACCGGGCGGCAGATCGGACAGCCGTTCATAACGGTTCGATACGAAGGCATCGCGTGGATCTTCGCGTTCGCCGATCACCGCCAATTCGAATCCAGGCGGCAATTCCATCGGCACATCTTTCATCGAATGCACCGCCAGATCAGCCTGCCCCGCTTCGAGCGCCACCTCCAGCTCCTTGACAAACAAGCCTTTGCCGCCGATTTTGGATAAAGTGACATCCAGAATCTGGTCACCGCGCGTGGTCATGCCCAGAATGCTGACCGTGCAGCCGGGGTGCAACCCGCTCAGACGGTCGCGGATATGCTCCGCCTGCCACATGGCAAGGGCACTTTCACGGGAGGCGATGATCAACTTGTGCATGGTGGTAGATATAGACTGTTTGATTTGGCAAATGATGACGCGACACTAACCAAGTATGACGTGTTCGCATCCACCCGGGGGACGATAACAATGACGCGACTATTCGCGGTCTTGGGTTTGATTTTAGCATGGGGGCTGACGCTGTCTGGCCCTGCCAGCGCGGCAAGCGGACTGGTGCACGCGAAGAATTTCCAGGCCGACGCGCAACTGGCTGCCAAACGCCAGGTTCCGATCCTGGTGCTGTTTACCAGTCCCGGTTGCCACTACTGCGAACGTGTCAAAAACGAATATCTCGGGCTCATGCACAAGGACCCGGCCTATCGCGACAAGGTCGCCATTCGCGAGGTCACCATGGGCGCCACCACGCCACTGACCGACTTCAACGGCACGCCCACCACCGAGGGTGCGTTCGCCGCCGCCCACAAGGTGTTCATGGTGCCCACCGTCATGGTTTTCGACACCCGCGGCAACGAAACCGGTGAGGCCATCGTCGGCCTGCTGACGCCAGATTTCTACTTCGGTTACCTGGAAGCGGCGATCGAGGCCGGCATGACCAAGGTGCGCGGGAAATAGATCCCCGCCAGACCGCACGCCCATTCCAATTCCGAATCAACCGTGGTGTCCGGAAGTGCCGCAGGCGATTCAAACCGCACAGCAGCGCGCAGAGGTTGCCGCACCGGCTTTGCTGCCATGCCCTCCCCACCGAAGGGACAAGCCCAGGCTCTCGCGGGAGCGGTGCGGCGAGCAAAGTCATGGCCGACTTGGATTGCTTGATCGGGGGGAATAAGATTCCCGCCATGCAGGGAGCGTGCCTATGAAAACCCTTTTGGCCGACGACCACCCGCTGATGCGCGAGGGGGTACGGCAGGTATTGTCCCAACTGGAACCGCCGGTCGAAATCATCGACGCCCACGACTACCCGAGCCTGTTTGCACAAACCAGCGCCCACGGAGACCTCGACCTGGCCGTGGTCGATCTGAACATGCCAGGTTTCGTCGGGATTCAGGGCATTGCCCAGTATCGCAACCGCTTCCCGGACATTCCACTGGTGATCCTGTCCGCTTCGGAATCGCCGCATGATATTCGCAGCGTGATGGAAGCCGGCGCGCTCGGCTACATTCCCAAGGCGGCATCCACGGCGGTGATGCTGGCTGCGTTGCGGCAGGTGCTGGCGGGCGACATCTATATGCCGGCCAGTCTGGGCGACGACCATGGCGGTCGGCATTCCATGTCCCCCGCCGATTTCGAAGCCCTGCAGCACAGCGGACTGACCGCGCGCCAGCTCGAAGTGGCGCGCCTGCTGGCCCAGGGCTGCCCTAACAAGGCCATCGCCGGCATGCTGGCGATGTCGGAAGGCACGGTGAAAGTGCACATCGCAGCGATTTTCCGCGCGTTCAACGTCACCAACCGCACTGAAGCCGTGCTCGCCATTCAGCGGCTGACGCAGACGTTCCTCTAGCGCATCGTGAATTTGTTGCGCACCCTCATCAACCGCCTGCCGCTCTCGAGCTTCCGCAGCCGGATGCTGATCATTGCACTGTTGCCCGCCTTGCTCACCGAATTCGGGATGGTGGCCTACTTCACCACGCAAACGCTCGTCACCGCCGAAGATGCGCTGCATGCACGCGCCGCCAACGCTGCCCGCCACCTCGCCGATGCCTTGCCGTATGCGCTGGGCAGCGGCGACACCGCACACGTGCTGGCATTGCTGCAAACCGAGACCGCAAACAGCCGTTTGTCCTATGCCCGCGTAACCAATGCCCACGGCCGCCTGGTTGCCAGCTCGGGCGACGCCTTGCGCCCCCCCCTGCAGGATCATCATTACCGGCAAGTTGCCGAGATTCATGTACCAGAAACCGGTTTCCACGGCCATTCCCCGGGTGACGCCAGCATTTCGCCTGCCGGCGCCCTGCTGGGGCAGGTAGAAATCGGGGTGTCGCTCGACCAGATCGACGCGTTCAAACGCGACACACTCATGCATGCCGTGCTGTTGATGCTGGTCGCGCTAGGACTGACCGGTGCGTTGGCATGGCGCCTGTCCAACCGACTGGCCGGGCAGCTTCAGCATGTCGGAGCGGTGGTGGGACGACTCGCATGCAACGACCTCGATGTTCGCACGCAACTGCCGCCCGACGGAGAAGTCGGCGCACTGGCCACGGGAGTGAACGACATGGCCGAAGCCCTGCAGACGCATCGTGACGAACTGGAAAAGCGTATCCGCGAGGCCACCGCCGGCCTGGCCGCAAAAATGGACATGGCCGAGCGCGCCAACCATGCCAAGTCGCGTTTTTTTGCCGCGGCCAGCCACGACCTGCGTCAGCCGCTGCACGCGCTGTCGCTGTTCGTGGCCGCACTCAAGGCACGCAACCAGCAGCCCGAAACACAAAACCTGATCGATAACATCGAGGCCTCCACCGCCACGATGGAACTGCTGTTCAATGCGCTGCTCGACATTTCCCGGCTGGACGCCGGCACCATCGAGGCCCATCCGGAGCATTTCTCGCTGCATGCCTTGCTGCTCGATCTCGACAAGCAGTTTGGTGCACTGGCGGCGGAAAAGCGTCTGCGCCTGCGCTTTCGCCCGTGCGACATTACGCTCTACAGTGATCCCCTGCTGATCGAGCGCATCCTGGTCAACCTGATTTCCAACGCCATCCGCTATACCGACGATGGCGGCGTGCTGGTGGCCTGCCGCCGTCGCGGCCGTATGCTGCGCCTCAGCGTCATCGACACCGGGCGCGGCATCCCGCCGGACCAGCAGGAAAGCGTGTTCCAGGAGTTCGTCCAGTTGCATAACCCGGCACGCGACCGCAGCAAGGGGCTGGGCCTGGGGCTTGCCATCGTATCGCGCCTGGGACGCCTGCTGGGACACCGGGTGGAGTTGCGCTCGCGTCCGGGCCACGGCTCGGTGTTCAGTATCGACGTGCCGCTCGGCGACGCCCAGCTGATCAAGCCACCGACCACCGCCAGTGCGCCCGGACTCATCCCGGACGATGCACTGGTGCTGCTGGTCGATGACGAAAGCGCCATCCTGCGCGGCATGGCCGAGTTGTTCGACAACTGGCAAATCGATCTGGTCACTGCGCACAGCGCCGCCGAAGCCGAGCAATGGCTCGACAGCGTCGGCCGCCCGCCGGATGTGATCGTCTCCGACTACCGCCTGCCCGACGAGGACGGCATCGAAGTCATTAGCCGCCTGCGACAGAAATTCGGCCGCGACATTCCGGCCATCCTGGTCACCGGCGACACCGCGCCCGACACCATCCTGCGCATCAGCCAGGCCGGCTTTCCCCTGCTGCACAAGCCGCTGCGCCCGGCCAAACTGCGCGCCCTGCTCACCCACTTGATCCACCAGGCACGCGCCCGCGTCGTGGGATAATTCGCAAAGAATCCTGCCCCCTTCCCCCTGACCTCCTCACGCAAAATGCACATTCACATCCTTGGTATCTGTGGCACCTTCATGGGCGGCATCGCCGCCATTGCCCGCGCCGCCGGCCATGCCGTCACCGGCTGCGACGCCAATGTCTATCCGCCGATGTCCGACCAGCTGCGCGCGCTCGGCATCGACCTGATCGAAGGCTACGACGCCAGCCAGGCCGACCTCAAGGCCGACATCTTCGTCGTCGGCAACGTCGTCACCCGCGGCAACCCGCTGATGGAAGCCATCCTCGAACGCGGCCTTCCCTACACCTCCGGCCCGCAGTGGCTGGCCGACAATGTGCTGATGGACAAATGGGTGCTGGCGGTGGCTGGCACCCACGGCAAGACCACCACCTCCGCCATGCTGGCGTGGATCCTCGAAGACGCACGCATGCGCCCCGGCTTCCTCGTCGGCGGTATCCCGCAGAATTTCCAGGTCTCCGCACGCCTCACCGACACTCCCTTCTTCGTCATCGAGGCCGACGAATACGACACCGCCTTCTTCGACAAGCGCTCCAAGTTCGTCCACTACCGGCCGCGCACCGTCATCCTCAACAACCTGGAATACGACCACGCCGACATCTTCCCCGACCTCGCCGCCATCGAAACCCAGTTCCACCACCTGGTGCGTACCATCCCCGGCAACGGCCTCATCGTCGCCAACGGCCGTGAGCCCAGCCTCGACCGCGTGTTCGAGCGCGGCCTGTGGACCCCGGTCGAGCGCTTCGGCAGCACCGGAGGCTGGACCTCCGGCGAAGTCGATTCCAACGG
>Ga0210091_1000078_pt1 | contig 7725 bp, 8 predicted proteins | sample WestPond_Cattail_5_FD_185581 | JGI IMG/M metagenome (GOLD analysis project Ga0210091, IMG submission 185581) | Wetland microbial communities from the San Francisco Bay, California, USA, that impact long-term carbon sequestration -... | ecosystem: Environmental > Aquatic > Marine > Wetlands ... | reverse complement strand
GGGAACAACCGGGATAAAGTGCTCGGTACCGTTTGAATAAAGTGTGCTCCCGTCACCACTCATCGTAACTATCGCAGTTTCGACCTGCCTGATGATCGAATCTTTCGTTACACCCAATGTTGTACACATCTGCCGGATCTCATGCTGGTTGGCAAAAAGAATGTCTGTGTTGGCAAGGATTGTTCCCAGCTGTTCTCTGGTATACCAGAAGACATCCTGCCCGGGATCAAATGAGGTAAACTCGCTTCTTTCGGCAACCCGGCAATTGAATTCCGGATCTGCAGTCGCCATGTGAACAAACGGAAGAGAAGGAGCTTCTGCATGGGCGAATGCTTTCGATGCACCCCATTCAAAAAAAGTCATCTGGTCCCCGCTATCATCGGTGAACATGAACGCAGTCGGTGTATGTGCCTCAGGAACAACAAAGAACTGCTGATGGATCCCGATTTTGTTCATCCAGAGGTCATACCCGCTGCCAGGGAAATCACTGCCGATACAGGAGATGAGGGTGACCTGTTCACCTAATGTGGCAATCCCTGCTGCGATGTTTGCCGCTCCACCGCCAAAATAGATCTGCCGGTCAGAGATGTGTGTTGAGCAATTCTTCGCCGGGAGATGAGGTACCCGGGAAATGTTGTCAACAGCAGTGTGCCCGACGACAGAGATCATAGTGCCTGCACTTCCAGTAATTTCAGCGGCACATCCCTCAGTGCCTTTCCGACCACTGATTTTGCAATGCGCTCCGCATGTTCCGGTGATTCAGCGCGGAAGACTTTCATTTCAAGGACGAGCCCGACAAGGGCGGTGTCAGCAACGACAATCGCGCTTGAAAGCGTCTCCTCACAGTACGGGCAGGTGAGAAAACCCGCTTCGACTTCCACGTATTTTGCCGCCGGGTTGAGCCGCTTTCCTGCTTCACTGATTGCAATTCCAATCGCATCGTCGAGCGATTTGACGTCGCGCAGGATCCACGCTGATTCCAGTGTTACTACATAATCAGGCATCTTTTCTCTCCTTTACCACATGTCCCGGTGCACGTGCCCTCCGGTATCCATCCGCCCGGTGAGCACGGCCGGCGGGTGCCCTCTCCCCACCGCAAGAAGTGCGATGGGTCGGATATGCTGTGGAAGGTCAAGTATTTCGCGTACTTCCTCATCATCAAAAGATCCTGTCCAGCAGGAATGCAGTTTCTTTGCATGGGCAGCAAGCATCATGTAGGTGCAGGCAATTGTCGCGTCTTCCAGTCCATACAGGATCCCACGCTCCCCATAGCGGGACATTGAGCGGACATAGTTTGCGCATACCGCAAAGATTGCACCCGCCTGTTCTACATGTTTCTGATCAAAAGCTGCCTGGGCGAGTGCAGTCTTACCTTCTTCATCGGTAATAACAATCACATCCCATGATTCGAGGTTACCTGCGCTCGGTGCGGTACTTGCACACGTGAGGATGTACTCAATCTCCTCTTCTGTGAGAGGGTCACTTTCGTAGCTGCGTACCGAGGAGCGGCTGTTGAGAAAATCCAGAAAATCAGAGGATTCCATGTTTTTCAAGTACCTGCCATGCTTCCTGCGCCGGGGTTGTGGATGCGCTGATCGCACTGGCGATCTTTTCAGATGCCTGTTCGGGCTGATTACTTTCTATGAGGGAGATCGCAACATTGAGGGAGTCGATCGCCTTTTTGAATTCTGACTGTCCGGTACTGTGGGCAGCAAACTGGAGTTCACTTCTCACGGATTCCATCAGCATGAGAAGCATTCGTCGCCCTCCGGCACGCTCATTGTCAGCAAACCCGGTTAATGCAAGGCATAACTGGGAGGTTATGATTAGTTCAGATTTCGCCCGTTCTCCGAACTGATAACTCTTTACCGCGGTTCCAAGATCCATACTAACCATAGATGTTGCCAATAAAAGATAATTAGTATTGGGAGCAGAAATCCCCCCTACCACTTCAAAATATGATAAAAAATCATCGGGGTTGGGTTGACCCCCATTGTATTTTAGATTACGATGTAACCCGGTTTCAAAGATTATCGGGTGGCCTTTGCCTTTGCACCCAGTGCAGACACCTTTGCCCTGCGCATGCGTCTGCGGATGAGCGGACTGGCCGTTGACTCGTTTAAACCGGATCCACCGGAACGGTCGCCCCCGCGTCTTCCCCCGCGCTTGCCTCCGCGTGCCCCGCCCCGTCCTTGTGCGGCTTCATCCATGGCGTTAACTTTTTTCATGTTCACGCCGGCTTTGAATCGCTGGTTCGGGCCCGGTGTTTTGAGATCGCCTTCACTTTTTGGAACAAGGCGAATCTGTCCCTTCACGCCTTTTACCTGTGCCCAGATGGTTGTGCCTGTTTTACCCATACTTAAACTCCTTATCTAATTCTGCTGCCCCACTCATAAATGTTCGCGCCTGGTTTTCGTGGGATGCGGATCCAGGAAAAAATTTACGGCTTTTTTGCTGCCAGTACTGCAGAAATTTCCTTTTTGAGGATTTCGCTTACCACTTTTCCGTCAACGGACCCTCTTACTTCACTCATTACCACACCCATAAGCGGACCAAGCGCGGCTTGTCCTTTCTGGAGTACAAAATCTGAACGGTCTGTAATGATAGTGTGTATAATTGATTCGAGATCCTGCCTGGAGACGGCTGGAGCAAGCTTCTGGAGAACCTCATCCAATGTATCTCCCGATGCAAGTCCTCTGAAGAGATCAGGTATAGCTTCTTTAGCCGCCCTGCCGGTATCGACGGCATGCCAGGTTGCGAGATAATCTTCATCGGATATCTTCCCTACTTCGACACCCTCCCGCCGGAGTTCCGTACATGTCGAAAGGATCGTGAATACGGCAAGTTTGGGTTTTATCCCCTCTGCCACAGCACGTTCGAACAGGGGCAGTTTTTCTGATAAAACCAGCCGTGTTGCATAATTCAGGTCGATTGCATACTCTTGTGCGTACCGTTCTGCTTTTACTGTCAGCAGCTCGGGAATTGTAATCGTATTCAGGCGATCATCATCCACGATCACCGGCAGCACATCGGTCTCGGGGTACATCCGCGCTGCGCCAGGGAGCGGCCGCATGTAGGCAGAGCTGCCGGTTTCGAGCATTTTTCGTGTCTCTTCCGGAACCGGCTTGTCCGAAAGTGCCACCTGTGCACGGATAATGACCTGGTTCACCGCACAGGCTGCCTGGGTATCATTCACCGCTGCAACAATCACCACACAGTCCCGGCTATCCGCATCAATATATTCCCGTAACCGGGCGACCTCTTCTGCAGTGATCCCATACGCCGGAAGTTCATCGGTGTGAAAAATCCCCCCGACCCCGCATTTTTTTGCATAGTCAGACATTTCGCTGCCGAGACGACGGTCCGGTTGAATCTCACGACCTACCAGGCCGGCAAAACCTTCAAGCCGTATGGCATAGATGCGTTTTGCCTTTTTCAGGACAGTGGATTTGGTTTCTTTGAAGAGTTCGGTTACATTCTTTGCAGTATCATTGACAGATGATTTTCTCTTCGTGAGTTCGTTGCTGATTGCAAGGAGATTTTGCTGCCGCTGCACTTCGCGCCTGACTACCTCAGCGATCAGGTCGAGTTCCTGGACCCCTTTGATCTCGACGCGGGCACCGCCACGAATTGAAATATTCACATCCTGACGGATCGTACCGATACCCCGTTTTACCCTGCCGGTTGAACGGAGGACCATACCAATGTACTCAGCTACCTCCTGTACCTCTTCGGGGGAGTGCATGCAGGGAGAGGTGGTGATCTCAATAAGGGGGATGCCCAGGCGATCAAGAGAAAAAATATCATCTTTGACCCGTTGGGCTGCTTCCTCTTCAAGACAAATCGTCTCGATCTCGCCTCCTGTCGGGAGGACACCGTTGAGTGCGACCAGCGCAGTGCGCTGGAACCCGCTGGTGTTCGATCCATCAATAACGAGCTTGCGCATTGTATGCACTTGCCGGACTGGTGTCATGCCAAACATCTTTGCAATGGTAAGGCAGACGGAAAGTGCCTCATCGTTCAGTGGTGCCGGTGGTTCCTCATCGTTTTCAACAAGGCAGGTAGTATCGTATGTGAAATAGTCGAATTTCCGGTCACGCTTCAGCTCTTCCTGGGCGGCCCGATCGATCTCTCCCATCTCACTCTCAGTGACTCTGAGGTAGCGGAAGAATTCACCCGAATGTTCACTACTGTCGCGGAGGAGCGTCGGGCAGTGGCAGAATAGTTTTTCCTTTGTATTCAGCTGCTGGTGGATTTCAATCCCGGCTGTCAGTCCTGCCTCTTTATAATCCATGAGTGCTTCTCCGGTTGTATTCACCTTTAAGATCTTCCTGCATACGTTCAGCGGCTTTTTCCGGATCCCGCTCGTTACCCAGGACCCACATCATTTTCACGAGTGCTGCTTCGGGAAGCATATCGCCACCTTCAATCACGCCAGCCGACAGAAGGTCCCGCCCGGTATCATAGACGCGGTCGCAAACCCTGCCCTGCATACACTGAGTGGTCATCACCACGAGAGTACCGCCTTGAATGAGTTTTTTCAGGGTGGGAATAAGTGCGGTACTAACATGCCCGAGTCCTGTACCTGCGAGGACAAGACCTTTGTAGCCTTCGTACGCTTTGAGCAGTTCAGGAGACATCCCCGGGTAGAACTGGACAAGCCCACAATGTTTTTCCAGTTTGTCGTGAAGGGCAAGCTTCCGGCTCCCCCGGCGCACTGTATGACTTTTGAGGGTAACTTCGCGGGATGGATAGGCAACAAAGCCGAGGGGGTCAATCCCCATACTCCGGAATGCATCACGACGTGAAGAGTGCATCTTGCGGACACGCGTTCCCCGGTGAATTGCGCAGGTGTCATCATTTGTCGTGGCGTGCATCACCACCGCAACTTCCCCAAGATCGCTGGTTGCTGCGCTGGCGGCGCATACTGCATTCATCGCATTATCACTCGATGGCCGATCAGCTGACCTCTGTGATCCAACAAAAACAACCGGCACCGGAGTGTCGATCATGAAACTGAGTGCTGCTGCACTATATGCCATCGTGTCGGTACCGTGGGTGATGATAATGCCGGTAACCCCGCTTTGGATCTCTTTATAAACAGCGCGGGCAAGTTCCTGCCATATCGACGGTGTCATATTCTCAGAGAGTATGGTAGCAAGTGGAATTGTCCGGTATTGTGCGACCTTTGCCAGTTCAGGGATTGCCACAAGAATATCATCTGCATCGAACTGGCTGGTGACCGACCCGGTCCGGTAATCGATCCTGCTTGCAATCGTGCCGCCGGTTGATACGATAGAAAGGACAGGGAGATCCTTTTTTTGCGGGACTCTAGTTTTCTTTGCCGTGGATTCTGCCGGATATCCGAAAAATGTGCAGGAATCCGGATCCACGCCAATATTGTAGCCGGAATCCAGTTTCACTACTGCCATCCCGTCGCGTTCGGTGATGAAAATCCCTTTCCTGGTGGAACCTCCATAGGTGCATACAACCAGGTCACCTGAGGTGAACTGCGGGTTTATGATACCAGCCTCCGGGCTTTTGCGATCAGGTCCTCTTTTGCCTTTGAAAGCTTTCCGAGCCGTTGATCGATATGGGAAGAATCCGAATCGAGCTGTTTTTTGCGTTCATCGAGAGCGTTCCTCATTGCAGAGGGTGCGGGTCCTCCGGCACCTTTGCGGAGAGCGATGGAATGGGGTACATCCAGCACTTCATCGATGATCTCCTGGGTGAGTCCTTTCGCCATAAGGGATATCCCTCCCCCGATCTCCTGTGCTGCTTCTTCAAGGGTGGAAAGAGAAAGGTTTCCTTTCTGCACTGCTCTTGCGACGATGTTGTGTGCAGTGCGGAAGGGAAGGCCGTATGATCTGACCAGAGTATCAGCAAGTTCGGTTGCGGTCGAAAACCCTTTGCCTGCTTCTTCTCTCATCCGCTCAGTATCGAATGTTGCACTTGAGAGCATATCGATGAGAAGGCGGAGGCTCTCTTTTGCATCCCGCATACCGCGCCAGATATTAGGGGTGAGCTCCTGGAGGTCACGGTTGTAACTCATAGGGAGTCCTTTCAAGGTAATTATCGCGCCGGTGAATGCACCAAAGACGGATCCTGACTTTGCCCGCATGATCTCAGCGGTGTCCGGATTCTTCTTCTGGGGCATTATCGATGAAGTTGAACAGAATGCGTCATCGAGCGCGACAAACTTTACAAACGACGTGCTCCAGATAATCAGATCCTCGCAGAGCCGGCTCGTAGTAACCATCAGGATGGAAAGGTCAGCAAGCGTCTCCAGCGCAAAATCCCGGGCAGCTACCGCATCCATGGTGTTTGTAACCAGCCCTTCAAATCCCAGCAGGCTGGCAGTATATTCACGATTAATCGGGTAACCTGTCGAAGCGAAAGCTGCTGCACCAAGCGGGGACTGGTTCACCCGCACATAGCTGTCCTTAAGCCGGTCGAAATCACGCGAAAACGCCTGTTCATACGCAAGAAGATGGTGCGCAAGTGTCGTAGGCTGGGCGTGCTGCAGGTGGGTAAATCCCGGCATCACGGTCTCAACATGAAGGTCAGCGAGGGCAACAAGAACCTCACGCACTTTGATAAGTGCCGACATTTGTTTGAGCAGGTCTTCCCGCAGTTTGATCCGGATGCATGTTGCGACTTCATCGTTGCGTGATCGTCCCATATGCATCCGCCCGCCGATCTCCGGCCCGACAGATTCGATGAGGAATGATTCTATTCCCGCATGGACGTCTTCAAATCGCTCGTCAAACACCTCTTCGGGAATCCCCTCATCAAAGAGCTCGAGCAGCGCTGAAAGGATCTGCCGGGCAATATCACGGTCGATGATCTTCTGTTTTTCCAGCATCAGCACATGAGCAAGATCTACAAGAATATCTGCGTCAGCAATACAGCGGTCTGAACGCATTGATGAGAGAAAGTGCATCATCTCACCTGTCCTCTCGCCGGAAAGGCGCCCCAACCTTACAACATCCGTTCGCATCCGTTCCCCATCCGCTTTTTATTGTTTACCTATTGATTGTACAGTGATTAAATCCACGCTTTTCTCGCAGCGAGTTCAATCGCCCGCTGCACCGATTCGCGGGGTATGATGGTCGCGACAGGTATACGGACAAGCTGCTCAATCACACTTGAGAGGATTGGAGCACACACTATTGCTACAGCACCCTCCCGCTCAGCCCGTACAGCGGCCACAATCGCATCTTCCATTGTATGGACCGGATATTCGCGTACTCTCACACGCTGTGCATCCACCTCAGCCGTCCGTTCCTGGATCGTGTCAAGGACAGACCGTGCAACAATAAGGCCGATAAATTCTCCCTCAGTTGTACGGTAGAGCTGGCGGAGGGTGCGAATTATTGCGCGCAGTGTGGAAAGATTGGGTGAGCGTTTCCCATGCATGATCTTATATAAGGAGCTCTGGGCAATTCCGCTTTTTTCCGACAACTCCCTGACACTTATACGGAGGTCATGATGGAGGAGATCGTTCAGTGCTCCAACAAATTCCTCATCTGAGGCAAGTGCTGCACGCGTGAGCCGGTCAATTGGGTCCACTTGTATCATATAATAGATACAATAAGGCTAATTCAAGAAAAATTTTTTCGTATTGTCCCTGATTTTTCTGCTATGAAATCTCTTTGTGGACGATTAAGATAAATAATTGACCTTAAAGTAAAATTTTAACTCAATAATTATCACAAAAAGAGA
>Ga0210091_1000074_pt1 | contig 7875 bp, 8 predicted proteins | sample WestPond_Cattail_5_FD_185581 | JGI IMG/M metagenome (GOLD analysis project Ga0210091, IMG submission 185581) | Wetland microbial communities from the San Francisco Bay, California, USA, that impact long-term carbon sequestration -... | ecosystem: Environmental > Aquatic > Marine > Wetlands ... | reverse complement strand
ATGATGTGATCAGCAAGTGCCCGACCAAGGCCATCACCCTGGTTGCTGCTGACAAGGTTGTCGCTAGCGACACCGTGTCGGTTGCCAAGCTGGGCGACGGTAACGCCATGTGTATCGACAACAAGAACTGCGTGCGCTGCATGCACTGCCTGAACGTTATCCCCGGCGGCCTGCTGCCCGGCGTTGACAAGGGCGTGTCCATCCTGGTGGGCGGCAAGGGCGTGCTGAAGATCGGCGCCACCATGGGAACCGTAGTGATTCCGTTCATGAAGCTCGAGTCCGACGAAGACTTTGAGAAGCTGAATGAACTGGCCCGCAATATCATCGACTTCTTCGCGGAAAACGCTCTGGAACACGAGCGTACCGGCGAAATGATCGAGCGCATCGGTCTGACCAACTTCCTCGAGGGGATGGATATCCCGGTTGACCCCCGCATGATCAAAGAGCCGCGTTCCAATCCTTATTTCCGTTCCGATGACTGGGACGAGCAAGTCGAGAAGTGGAACGAGTACAAGCAGTCTGCGGCTTAAGTTTCGTTTACCGCGGGTCTCGGTGCGAACCGGGGCTCGTGCATTAAATCAGTTGGAGATAAATCATGGCAGAACTACGTCAGCCTATTGAATCCGGCGCACCGGATCCGATGCCCTACATGCACCCCGTGATGGTGAAGAACTATGGCAAGTGGTCTTTCCACAGCCATCCCAAGCCGGGTGTGCTCTATCACCGCGCAGAATCCGGCGACGAAATCTGGACGGTCAAGGCCGGTACGGCACGCCAGATGGACCACTACACCATCCGCGAGCTGGCAGATATCGCCGACCAGTATGGCGACGGTTTCGTGCGTTTCACCGCGCGCTCCAACATCGAATACATGGTGGCTGATGGCGCCAAGGTCGAGCCGCTGATCAAGGCGCTGAACGACAAAGGCTACCCCATCGGCGGTACCGCCAACTCGGTGTCCATGATTGCGCACACCCAGGGCTGGCTGCACTGCGACATCCCCGGCACCGACGCTTCCGGCGTGGTGAAGGCGCTGATGGACGAACTGTATGACGACTTCGTCAAGTGCGAGATGCCCAACCGCGTCAAGCTGTCCACCTCCTGCTGCGAAATCAACTGCGGCGGCCAGGCTGACATCGCGATCATCGTTCAGCATACCAAGCCGCCGAAGATCAACCACGATCTGGTTGCCAACGTGTGTGAGCGTCCTTCGGTTGTGGCGCGTTGCCCGGTGGCGGCGATCCGTCCCGCTCTGGTGAACGGCAAGCCCTCGCTGGAAGTTGACGAGAAGAAGTGCATTTGCTGTGGCGCCTGTTTCCCGCCCTGTCCTCCAATGCAGATCAATGATCCCGAGCATTCGAAGATCGCGATCTGGGTCGGCGGCAAGAACTCCAACGCCCGTTCCAAGCCGACCTTCCACAAGCTGGTTGCTGCCGGCCTGCCGAACAACGCACCGCGCTGGCCGGAAGTTGCCGAGGTGGTCAAGAAGATTCTCGCCACCTACAAGGCGGACGGCAAGCCTTGGGAGCGCATGATCGACTGGATCGACCGCATTGGCTGGCCCGCATTCTTCGAGAAGACCGGCCTGCCCTTTACCAAGTATCACATTGATAACTGGCGTGGTGGTCGTGCCAACCTGAACGCTTCTGCGCACATCCGTTTCTAAAATTAGGATATGGATGTGTCGCCCCGCCACGGTTTTGGCCGTGGCGGGAGAGAAGTGAAAAACAATGACTGGATTTTTCGGAGTTTAAGCTAGCCATGCAATTCGGCATTCTTGTAAACGAAGGGCCTTACACCCATCAGGCCAGTGACACCGCTTATCTCTTCGCCCGCACGGCGATCGAGAAGGGTCACACCGTTCCGCGCGTTTTTTTCTACCATGATGGCGTGAACAATTCCACGCGTCTGGCAACGCCTCCCCAGGACGATCGCAACGTCTCGGCTCGCTGGTCCAAGCTGGCTGCCGACCATGGCGTTGATCTGGTTGTCTGTGTGGCGGCTGCACAGCGTCGTGGCATCAACGATGACGTTCTGGCGCCCGGCTACCGGATTTCAGGTCTGGGTCAGCTGGTGGAAATGGGTATTCAGTACGATCGTCTCGTGACGTTCGGTGATTGAGGAATAACGAGATGAGCGATATGGACGATATGGATGACGGCTCCGGCGTCATCAAGAAATTCATGTTCCTGAACCGCAAGGCGCCGCACGGGACCGTGTACGCGCTGGAAGGTCTGGAAGTGGTGCTGATTACGGCTGCTTTCGATCAGGATGTGAGCATGGTGTTCACCGATGATGGTGTCTTCCAGTTGATGAAGGGCATCGACACCAAGGGCATCGAAGTCAAGGATTTCTCCAAGACCTACCGTGCCCTAGAAGGTTATGACATCGAGAAGCTGTATGTCGATCAGGCGTCGATGGACGCACGCGGTCTGACCGAGGATGACCTGATTGTGGATGTGACGGTGCTCTCCGTCGATGAGATGGCGAATCTCATGGCCGAGCAAGACGTCGTGATCAGCTTCTAAGGGGATAGACATGCTGCATATTGTGAACAAATCGGCCGCAGAGCGCAGTTCGCTGGAGAGTTGCCTGCGCATGGCCACCAAAGGTTCTGCTGTATTGCTGATCGAAGACGCGGTGTACGCGGTGACGAACGGCAACGCGGCAGCGGCGAAAATCCAGGCAGCAGCAGCTGACCTCAAGATTTACGCACTCGGTCCTGATCTGGCGGCGCGCGGCATGGCCGGGCGCGTGCTGGACGGAGTCAATGTCGTGGATTACGGCGGTTTTGTGGATCTGGTCGCAGAACACAACAGCTGTCAGTCTTGGCTGTAACTTTTAATCTAAAGGAGTATTGCTATGCCCATGGTGAATATCGCCGGTAAGGAAGTCGAAGTCGACGAAGAAGGCTATCTGGTCGATCTGTCGCAGTGGAACGAAGACATTGCCAAGTACATGGCTGTCGAAGAAAAGGTCGACCTGACCGACAGCCACTGGGAAGTCGTCAACTTCCTGCGTGAGTACTACGCCGAATACCAGATCGCTCCCGCTGTCCGCGTTCTGACCAAGGCGATCGGCAAGAAGCTCGGCCCTGAGAAGGGCAACAACAAGTATCTGTACGAGTTGTTCCCCTACGGCCCCGCCAAGCAGGCTTGTAAGATCGCTGGTCTGCCCAAGCCGACCGGTTGTATCTAAGTCGTAAAGCTTTCGGGTCGCCCCGGGGTAATTTTCGGGGCGACTTTGATTCAGCTTTTTGTTTCCAAATCAAATGCGTATGGTGGCAGGCGCTCGCGTTGGCCATAGCGTTTGATTCGTAAACAGTTACGTTGTTGGGGCATACGATTCCGCACGCGCTTCAGCACGTAGCGAATCGGAGTCCGATAGGAGATAGGGTTTGTCTACTGTGACGATGATTTATGCCGGGATGTTTTACGCCGCGAGCTTGTTGCTGGTGATCGGCCTGGGTTACAAGATTTTTGACTACAGCCGTACACCCGCGCCGCTGAAGATTCCCACCACGCCTGCCCCCATTACGCAAAAAGGGGTGGTGTACCGGATGGCCAAGGAAGTGGTGCTGTTCGAGTCGCTGTTCAAGTCCAACAAATGGATCTGGACCTTTGGCTGGCTGTTCCATTTTGGGTTGTTCCTTGTGCTGGCCCGTCATCTGCGCTATTTCACGGAGCCGGTCTGGTTCTGGGTTGGGATCGTCCAGCCTTTTGGCAAATATGCCAGCATCATGATGGTGCTAGGTTTGGCCGGCCTGCTGGCACGTCGCTTTGTTGTTGATCGCGTGCGCTACATCTCGACCCCATCAGATTACCTGATGCTGGTGCTGCTCATTGCGATTGGCCTGTCCGGCATGCTGATGACCTTTGTCGCTCATACCGACATCATCGCGCTGAAGGAGTTTTTCATGGGTCTGATGTATTTCGACGTACAACCTGTACCGCAGGATCCGATCCTTCTGGTCCACCTGGCCCTGGTGGCAACCCTGATGGTGATCTTCCCGATCAGCAAGCTGCTGCATGCGCCGGGCATTTTCTTCAGCCCCACCCGCAACCAGGCGGACAATCCGCGCGAACATCGCCATGTGGCGGCGTGGGCTGCACGGCTCGATCAGAACAATTGATTCGTTGACATCGATAAACGAGCGATAAGTACGGACAGAGGACTCTCAATTGGCTGCTGCTGAATTTGACATCCCGGAACTCAAGGACGACATCGAGGTTCCCAAGCTGCGCGAAGGCGTGATGGCGCATGCCAAAACCTTTCTTGCGCCCAAGCCGGTTCAGGATTTCATGGGCTACCCGCATGAACTGGGCGAGGACTGGAAAGAGCGTGCGCTTGAGAAAATGGGCGACTTGCTGGGCAAGTATCGCTCGCTGAAAGTCTTTCTGGATGCCTGCGTGCACTGCGGCGCGTGTACCGACAAGTGCCATTATTTCCTCGGCACCGCCGATCCGAAAAACATGCCGGTGGCACGACAGGATCTGATGCGCCAGGTCTATCGCCGCTACTTCACCACTCCGGGCAAACTGTTCCCGAAGTTGGTCGGCGCCAAGGATCTGACCCAGGAAGTGCTCAGCGACTGGTATAACTACTACCATCAGTGCTCGGAATGCCGTCGTTGTTCGGTGTTCTGTCCGTATGGCATCGACACTGCCGAAATCACCATGGCCGGCCGCGAGATTCTCAACCACGTCGGCATGGGGCAGAAGTATTCCAACGAGATTCTGGGCAAGGTTCAGAAAATCGGCAACAACCTCGGTCTGCCCGGCCCGGCGCTGGTAGACACCTTGGAAGGACTGGAGGAGGACATCGAAGCTGATACTGGTGTAGCGGTGAAAATGCCGATTGATGTTAAGGGCGCCGAAGTGCTGCTGGTCACGCCATCCGCCGACTTCTTCTCCGAGCCCCACGTTGAATCGCTGATCGGCTACGCCAAAGTGTTCCACGCTGCCGGCATCAACTGGACGCTGTCCTCGCACGCCTCGGAAGCCGGCAACTTCGGCCTGTTCAACGGCAACTATGAAACCATGCGCAAGGTTGCCATGCGCATCCGCGACGCTGCGCTGGAACTCGGCGTCAAGCGCATCGTGGTCGGCGAATGCGGTCACGCCTGGCGTGTGGCTTACAGCTTCTGGAATACGCTGACCGGGATCGGTTACGGCGCCAACGATCCGTTCTCGATCGAATTGCAGAAGCAGCTCGACCCGACCTATCCGCAGCCGCAACACATTTGCGAACTGACCAACGATCTGATCAAGTCCGGCAAGATCAAGGTCGACCCGTCGATGAACGATGACCTGGTGGTGACCTATCACGACTCGTGCAACGTCGCGCGTGCTTCACGCATGGGCACCGAGCCGGGTGGCCAGTTCACCATTCCGCGTGAACTGATCAAGTCGGTGGTGAACAATTTCCACAACATGGCGGATGACACCATTTACGAGTCCACCTTCTGCTGTGGCGGCGGTGGCGGGCTGCTGACCGACGACCTGATGGAAGTACGGGTCAAGGGCGCATTGCCACGCGTCACCGCGTTGAACAACGTGGTCAAGGAACACCAGGTCAATTTCATGGCCACCATCTGCGCCATCTGCAAGGCGCAGTTCACCAAGGTTTTGCCGAAGTATGGCTTCGACATGAGCATGGTGGGCGGTGTGCATCAATTGGTTAGCAAGGCGATCAAGCTGGACTGAAACCAGCCCGGTCTGATTGCGATTTATATATCTTTAGTTACGTAGGCGTTAGGAGAACCAACATGGCTGTCACGACGAACAAAGCAAAAACCGAAGGCGTTACATGGCGTCGCTACAAGGACGGCGAGACGGAAAAGGACTTCCGTTCTTCGCAGGATCTGATCTTCCAGTCGAGCTGGACGCACAAGTGCCCGGAATACATGCTTTCCACGCCGCCTTGCCAGGGTTCCTGCCCGGCCGGTGAAGACATCCGTGGTTATCTCAATATCGTGCGTGGCATCGAGAAGCCGCCGGCAGGCGTGACCTGGCAGGAATATGCCTTCCGCCGCATCACCGAAGCCAACCCCTTCCCCGGCGTGATGGGCCGCGTCTGCCCCGCGCCGTGCGAATCGGGTTGCAACCGCAACATGGTCGAAGATCATGTCGGCATCAACGCGGTCGAACACTTCGTGGGCGACTGGGGCATTGAAAACAACATGGCCTACACCTCCACGGCGGCCGAAACCGGCAAGAAAGTGGCCGTGATCGGTGCCGGCCCTGCCGGCCTGGCAGCCGCCTATCAGCTGCGCCTGCGTGGCCATGGCGTGACCATTTTCGACGAACACGAAGAGCTCGGCGGCATGATGCGTTACGGCATTCCCGGCTTCCGCACCCCGCGTGAGATGCTCGATGCCGAAATCAAGCGCATCATCGACCTCGGCGTGGAAACCCGTCTGAAGACCCGCATCGGCTCCGACGTCAGCTTCGAACAGATCGAAAAAGAATTCGACGCCATCTTCATGGCGATGGGAGCACAGGCTGGCCGTCCGCTGCCGGTGCCCGGCGCCGAAGCGCCCAACTGCGTGACCGCCGTGGCATTCCTGCGCGCCTTCAACGAAGGCCGCCTGCAGCACGTCGGCAACCGTGTGGTGGTGATCGGCGGTGGCGATACCTCGATCGACGTGGCGACCGTTGCCCGCCGTCTGGGCAATGTCACCAAGTCGGGCACCGTGGATGACCGTCCGGAAGCCGTGATCGCCGGCCACATGGCGCATGACGTCGCCTCCATCTCCGCCCGCGGCGGCGCCGAAGTGGTGCTGGTGTCGCGTGCCACGATGGACAAGATGGCCGCCAACAAGCACGAAGTCGAACATGCGCTGCAGGAAGGCATCGAAATCATCGGCGGCGTCACTCCGGTGGCCGTGGTGGTCGACGAGCGCGGCCGTGCCACCGCCCTGCGCGTGGCCGACTTCGTGATGGAAGGCAAGGAAACCAAGATCGTCGAGGGCACCGAGCGTGACCTGCCGGCCGACCTGGTCGTCTCCGCGATCGGCCAGGGCGTCGATTTCACCGGCCTCGAGCAGTTCAACAACAACAACGGCCTGATGAAGGCCGACAAGAACTACCGTTTCCCCGGCAAAGAGCACATCTTCGTCGGCGGCGACGTGCTGCGTCCGCACCTGCTGACCACCGCGATCGGCCATGCTTCCATCGCGGTCGACGGTATCGATGCCTTCCTCAAGGGCAAGGAACTCGACAAGCGTCCGAAGGTGGACGTTCACCACTTCGATGAAATCCGCAAGTGGCTCGAAACCGGCCACGAATACAGCGAAGTCAAGGGCCAGATCTGGGGCACCTCGGAGCGCAAGGATATCCTGCACAACTTCGAAGACCGTTCGGCGCGCCACATCATTCCGCACAACGACCTGTTCCTCGGCCACTTCCCCAACGTGTCGCGTCACATCCGTGACGTCACCGTACTCGACAAGGAAGGCGCGCTCGGCAACTTCGAAGAGCGCCTGCATGCCTTGTCGGACAAGGAAGTCGTCGACGAGGCCAAGCGCTGCATGTCCTGCGGCCAGTGCTTCGAATGCGACAACTGCGTGGTCTACTGTCCGCAAACCGCCGTATTCAAGGTGAAGAAGAAGGACAACCCCACCGTGGGCCGTTACGTCGATACCGACTACGGCAAGTGCATCGGCTGCCACATCTGCGCCGACGTCTGCCCGACCGGCTACATCATCATGGGTATGGGTGACTAAGCGTGGCAGGCAAGATGAAACGCCTCCTGGCGCTGGGTGCGGTCGTGCTGACGACTGCTGCCCTGGCCTGGGCCGGGTTGGATGACGACCAGCCCAAGGCCGGTGGCGCACCCAAGCCCGTAATCGCGGAGCCCACCAAGGGTGAACGG
>Ga0210091_1000073_pt1 | contig 8016 bp, 10 predicted proteins | sample WestPond_Cattail_5_FD_185581 | JGI IMG/M metagenome (GOLD analysis project Ga0210091, IMG submission 185581) | Wetland microbial communities from the San Francisco Bay, California, USA, that impact long-term carbon sequestration -... | ecosystem: Environmental > Aquatic > Marine > Wetlands ... | reverse complement strand
CATAGGCGCCAAAGTACGCTACACCATTGACAATTGCTGGTGATGAGTAGACGTTACCCTTTGTTTGGTAGCTCCAGATTTGGTTGCCGTTTTGTGCGTTGACTGCATAGGTTGTGTTGCTCAAGGTTGCGGTGAAGTAAACTACGTTGCCTATTACTGCTGGGGCTGTTGTGATTCCTCCGTTAGCTGCAAAAGTCCATTTCTGGTTGCCATTAGCTGCGTCTAAGGCGTATAGTTTATTGTCGAAAGCGCCACCAGTGTAGACTACACCATTAGCCACCGCTGGGGAAGCCTGAACGCATTGATCATAGCCAGTTTCAACTTTCCAGATTAAAGCGCCTGTGTCAGCGTTTAATGCGTAAGTATTGTTGTCAAAGCTGCCGACGAAGACCTTACCATCAGCGACTGCTGGTGAAGACGCCGCAACGCTTTGTGTAGCGAACTCCCATTTTTTGGCACCTGTCGAAATATCCAAAGCGTAAACCTTTTTGTCGTATGAACCAAAGTAAACTACACCGTTTGATACAGCTGGAGATGCAGTGACAAGACCTCCCGTTGTAAAGTTCCAAAGAGGCATACCAGTTGGGGCATCTATTGCCCACAGTTTATGGTCGTTTGAACCCACGTACACTACTCCGTTTGAAACCGTAGGGGAACCTTCCGCATAGCTGCCGGTTACGCATTTCCATATGTAGGCACCTGTCGTTGCGTTTAGTCCATAGATTGCAAAATCATCGGACGCAAAGAAAACCATGCCGTTCTCGACTGCTGGAGCACCGTAGATTTTGGCTGGGACTGAAAAGTTCCAGATTTTTGTGCCGTCTTTGGAGTTTACCGCGTAGATGTTGTTGTTGGAGGTGTTGAGGTGGAAGCCTTTGTCGGAAGCAGTAAAGTAGACTATGTCGTTGACGACTGCTGGGGATGTTAACACCCAACCCCCGTTTACTATTGGGAAAGTCCAGAGGGTTTGGTTAGTGTTTGGTCCTTCCGTGTTTGCGTATCCTGTGTGCGCTATGTCTCTGTGGAACATCGGCCAAGAATCATCAGATTGAGCGTTTACGGACAGAGATAATGAAATAAAAAGTGATAAACAAAGGATCGATAGAGTTATTAGAGCTAAAATTTTCTTCATAAAACCAACTTGTTATAATACAATGATTTTGTTTTCGAATTTATACATTATCCCTTAAAAGTTAGGGGTTTCTTTGTATGGTTCTAAAAACTGGAACATAATGTTCGAATGCTTGGTGCTAAATAATTAACCCGCCTCTACTGTTAACCAGAGAACCTAAACTGAGGAATAAAATGATGAAAATAAACCTAATCGTTACATCTTTGTTGGCGGTAGTTCTTCTTAGCGGCGCCTTCTTTTCGTTGGTGGCAGCACAAGACACTGATATCCCTCCAGAATCTACAGCGGTCCCGGACCCCTCTTCAATTGATTCCAGCGATAATTCAACAATTTCCCAAGACGACAATGCAGTGTTATACACCATACAGGATAACAGCACAGCATCCCAACGTGAGCCAGCCCCTGAAATTCCAGGTGCAGAAGACACAAACCTCATTGCAACCCAAACCAACTCTGACAACACCTTACCAATTGTAGCCGGTGCGATCATTCTGGTCGTAGTTGCATGTGCCTTAGGCTTTTTCGGTTGGCGCAAAAAATTCGCAAAGGCGTAAATCTACCCCCTTTATTTTTTTATGATTTGGTTGTTGGGTGGGTACAGTCACATATTTTAATTAACCCTCAACTTGCTCAATTATTCTATTAAACAGCTTAGTGCTTGCTGGAGGTGGATTGTTTTGGGAGACGACAAAAAAAACTTGAAGAGAACTGCACCCCGTGTTACTGTACCTAAACCGGAGATGACTAAGGATAAGAAGTTCAAGTGTCCGATTGATCAAGAGGTTTATGATAACAAGGCAGACTTTGAGACACACTGCAAAGAAGAACACGATGTCCTTTAAAACGACCAACTGATCTTCTTTTTCTAATATAGAATAGAACCATTTGGGGGCGTTGAGCGCTTACCTTATTGAACTATCTATGTGCACAATTATAAGATTAATGTATTGTCACTTAGCAAATCAAGGCTTTTTCTAGCGTTAAAAACAACAAACACCGAGTTTCTAAGGTACCTTCCCATCAACGAAACCAAACCTGCCGCGTTAGTTCCAAGTTTACAAGTAAGCGCATGCTCAAACATACCTAACACTTCTACATCAATCACGTCTCGGGTTAACCTTGTCCGCTCAAGTACAATCTCGATGGTTTCGTTTGAGGCTCCCAAAATAATTAGCCTATCCAAAAGTGACTGTTGCCATGCATGAAGTTTTTCAGCTTGCCCTGCCGATAACTCTGCCTGCAACACATCGCCCTCTTGGGAAACAGGTTTAATAATTAAAGGTGATCGCTCTGCGAAACCGTAGCCTTCAGCGAGTTTCTTCAAATCCATCTTTTTGCCTTCCACGAGCTGTGTCTGCAAACTAGCCAAAGATACCGTTGCAAAGGCGGTTTGTGGCTCAAAAATCCCTACATCCACAACCACTTCTTGCTTAACCAAATCAACTTTAGATATGTACCCTTTTAGGGTCGGTTGGTTTTTTGCGTTTTCAAGGTTTGTGGGGCAGGTGCCTATTTGCTTGTTGATGTAGCTGACCGCTATAGCTTCGTCTTCGCCTGACAGTGATACCTGAACCCACCTGTTAGCTGAGTTAGTTAGAACCTTCACTTCTACGTCTAATTCCTCAAACTGTGTTTTCAACAGCTCATCTATCTGTTTCACTTGCCCAAAGTTCATTGCTTTAATTAGTAATGTTAAGGTGGTCATGGTTTGTTGCCTAGCAGACTTGTTATTTCTTCGTTTAGCTTTCTAACTCTTTCTGCAGCATCGACCTTGTTTTCTTTTTGCAACCTTTTAATCTCCAATTCAATTGGAACCCTTTTTGAGTGGTTGATAAGTTTGTCAGCATAAGAGACAATTTTCTCTTCCAGCGTTTGCGGAGAGTAGCAGTCTTTTGGCCAACCAAACCGTTTGGCTTCCTCAACCGTGATTCCTCCGCCAACATGCCGTTTAATTATGTTGATCACAGATTCTGGCAAGCCGATGGATTTAGCCATTTGTGCCCCGACAAGACCATGGTCGACGGTATGATTTTTTGAGCGTCCAAGATCATGCAGAAGCGCACCTGCTTCGACAAGTTCAAGGTTAACTTTGAGTCCTTTTACTAAGAGTATTTTTGCTGTTTCCAAGGCTAAGTCTGCAACCGCAACGCAGTGGTTTATGACTTGGGGAGGACAGTGGTTCTTGTGAAGGAGTTCGATTGCTTGCTCCCGATTGGGAAGCAGGCTACTCACCCAATTCCTTCCTTAAGATCTCAACTTTCTCGGAGAGCTTATCTATCATGTTTTCGTTTTCGAAATGCACCAGGTTTTTGCCGCATGTGGAACAGTGAAAAACAAGTTCAACAGCTTCTTCAAATGGAACCCGTTTGCATTCTTGGCTGTCACAGAAGTAGAAGTCATGGTTTTTTTCGTATTCTAACCTGACGTTGAGTTTTTCTAAAACACGCCTTTTCTGGCTTAGAATGAAACCTTCAAGTTGGTCTGGTTGAAGTTTCCAGTGGAAAATAAACCATCCTGTCTTGGGGTCACGTGTCCTTCTTAGACTTACAAGGGAGTGGTCGTAGAGTTTGTAGAGGATTTTGCGGACTGAATTAAGGCGGATTCCCGTCTTATTTGCGATTTCATCATCCGTAATTTCTTCAACACCCTTCAGATGCGCAATAAGTTGAACTGCTTCTTCTCCACCTAACGCCAAAGCCACTTTGGTTAAGGTTGAATCATCAATAGTCGATAACATACTCTAATGTTCCTTTTAGTACCCCTAATTATGGAACTTGCTGCAATAAAACTCTTCTTGCAACGTTAAGGAAAATTCACGTTGCTCTTTATTCGCTTACCCCGCTCTTTTGGAACAATCTCAATCTTAGCTTTCTCAAAAGGTTTAGCCAGTTCTTGGCCTTCAAAATAGCGGTCCAAAAAAATCGCCAAAGCAGAACACTCCGAATGAGGCTGATTCCCTACAGCCACGTTAAAATCCGAAACTTCGCCCGAATAAAACTCACCAGGAACTTTTTGACTTCCCACAAGCAACATCACAGGTTTGCCAGCAGCTTTTATCCGGCTCATAACATCGCTTGATTGAATATTCTCGCCATAAGCCGTTAAATGCACAATTACTCCATCCTTCGTCTTCCATTCGCGGACTGCTCGTTTCCAAGGCGTTCCCATTTCAAATTGGAAGTTACCACCCCATGACTTAGTTATTTTAGTTACTGTTTCTTGTATGTGGGCATCTTCGACGTCGGCTAAGATGAAGCCTGAAGCGCAAAGAGCGCGAGAAGTCAAAGCAACATGCGTGGTTAGCCGTACATCCCTTTGCGGTCGGTGTCCCCATCGTAGCACAAAAATTTGGGGCATGGCATCAGGTTGCTGTGGTGATTTGGAATTTTCCATTTAGATCTTCCACTTTCCTCTTTACTTGCTCAGTTATGGATGGGGTGGCTTCAAAGTCAACTTCTATAGAATCGTTGGTGAAGTTTTCTTTTTGGATGTGGGCTTTTTGATGAACCCATGAGATAAACGGCATGGTCTGGGGTGTTAATGGAACGACAAATGTGGCTTGCTGATAGTTTTCAAGAATTCTAAGGATTTGTTTTCTTAGCTCATCAAGGTTTGTTCGGCATTTAGCGGATAGTAAGATTGGGTTTTTGACTTTGTCTTTTAGGGCTTCAAGTTTTTGTTTCCGCTCTTCTGGGGTTAGTTTATCAACTTTGTTTAAGGCCGTTATGGTGGGTATGCCACAGGCTCCAAGTCGGTCTATTGTTTCTAAGCAAACGTTGTTTTTCTTCTCGATTACTTCTAAAGGTTCGTTTAAGTCTACAAGAAGTATTATCAGGTCAGAAAAGATAGTCTCTTCAAGGGTTGAATGGAATGCTTCTATGAGTGCGAGGGGTAAGCGGTCGATGAAGCCGACGGTGTCAGTTATGAGAAATTTACGGTTAGAAAATTCAACCATGCGTGTCGTCGTTGAAAGTGTTGTAAATAAGGCGTTGTCTACTTCGACTGTATCTTGGGTTAAGGCGTTAAAGAGGGAGCTTTTTCCAGCGTTAGTGTATCCGGCAAGCGAAATAGTGAGAAAACCAAGCTCGGTTCTTCTCTCTCTTTGAAGAACCCTTTTTTCTCTTACTCTCTCGAGCTTTTTGAGTATGGTTTGAACTTGCCGTTTTATAGCATCGCGGTAAACGTCTGCTTCGTAAGCTCCTAAACCCATGAAGCCAGGTTGTTCGCTTCCTTTGGATAAACGCACTTTTTCCCGTGCATGTTTGAGTTCATTTCGCACCATCGCAAGCTGGATTTGTAGTTGGGCTTCAGTTGTAGTGGCTCTTTTGTTAAATAGTTCTAGTATGAGGGCAAAACGGTCGATAACTTCGACTTTTGTAGCTTTTGCAAGGTTATATGTTTGTATAGTGCGTAGTTGATTGTCAAAAATTACTTTGCCAGCACCCGTTTCTGAGACCATTCGGGCAAGTTCTTCAACTTTGCCAGCGCCAATCTGATAGCGCGAATCAGGTGGACGCGTTTGCTCCATGCTTCCGACAATAGTGTAGCCAGCGGCTTGTGCTAATGCTTTAAGCTCATCTAAACTCGATTCTTCACGGTTTAGGCGGCGTTGCGCTATGATGGCTTTCGTTTCTTGGGCGCCTCCCCGCTTTTCTCCTTGAACTCGACGAGGTCACCTAAAGTCATCTCTTCATTTGCCACCCTGTGAACCTGAGTAGTAGATTTTTCCTCAGCAATAGGCACCATCAACTGGATTCTGAGGATATGCTCAAGTTTGCTGGCTAGCAAGTTATTGGGAGCAACTTTGCCAGTTTCGATGTGTCTGAGCAATGAGGCTTTTTCGTTGATTTTTTTGCCTAAATCCTCGTGGCTTAGGGCAAGTTTTTCTCTTGCAACTCGAATCTTGCCTGCGTAACCTTCGGTGAGTTCCGTGGATAGCTTCACTTGGGCAATGGGTGGTTTTTTCTGAAGGGTTGGTATGTGCATTGTTGATTTGGTTGAAGATGAGGCTGGATGTGTGAATCCGGTTGCAATGGGTTTCTGCAGAGCAGGGAAATCCGCTACTTCATGAAGGATAACTTTCCCATGTTTTGAACATTCTAAACAGACTGTTAGTTTTGCTCCTTCGATAACTGCCTTTACTGGTTCATCATGGATTTTGCGTCCGCAAACTTCACATCTCAAGAAACGTTCACCTTTTAACTGTCTTTATAATCTTGATATGTTTATACTTGTCGAAACAACACACCCTGAACGATGATGATGCATGGAAAACAACTTGGGCAAAGTTAGAAGCATAGCTGACTACCAATTTGGAAAAGGCGTAGGCGCACAGCTGTTTCCAGACAACATAGAAATCCAGTATTCACCAAGAACAGGCAGAATACGCTACATCACCCTAAACGGGGAGCGGTTAGCCACGCTGCGTCCGACAGATGGGTTGCTTTCTCTTAGCCTAAAAGCTGCAGAGTTCATGGCTCACAACACACCCTTCGCCAAATGTTTTGTCACCGTGCAAAACATCGTTTCAAAGTACATTGCTGAAGGAGGAGATGTTTTTGCAGTTCACGTTGTTAAGGTTGACGAGGAAGTTGGAGCCAAAGACGAAGTAATCGCCGTCGACGAAAACGGGCAAGTATTAGCTGTTGGGCGTGCGACGCTTTCAAGTCGAGAAATGAAGGCTTTTAAAACAGGCGTAGCTGTCAAGACCCGACACGGCATTAAAGAAAATTAAGTAACCATTCTTATCGAAGCGACAGGAAGTATAATAGAGTAATTCACTTCTCAAGTGGGCTGATGCGTCAGTGCTGAATCAGATCTGGGTAGATTTTAAATAGATAGAATAATGGACTATACAATTAGGGTTGAAGATTATGCTGTTTAAGCATAAGAGCGTAGTAAAAGTGGACATGGGGGATTTGGACGCTGAGAAAAAGAACCTAGCAAATTTCTTGAATAGCCAATTCAAGTTGAATTCATCGATAACTTCTAGAGGCTTGGAATTAAATATGGATGATGCCCAGACTTATGCATTGGTAACAATGGTGAAGAAATTTATTTATCACAAAAATCTAAACACCACGCATTGGGTTAATGCGGAAAATAACGTCGTTAAAATCAATAGGTTCAAGGGCACCGCTAAGAAAAAAGAAAAACACGACAAAGGCACATCCCACCAGAGCATTTCACAAAGCTGGGGATTATAGAACACAATCAATGTTACATTCCCTTAAGTGTAAATGAATCCCGACCGAGCGGAGACATAATCCGAATTTCCATTTTTCTCGCTGAGTGTTAAGCCCCTCTATCTCGCCGTCTTTTTTTAAGAATAAATAATATCGCAACTGTTGACGCGAAAGCAACAGCTATTATGATTGCATAAAGGAGTGGGGGATTTTCTAAAGACGGAGGTTTTGGCGTTGGTGTTCCTTGTGGCGAAGGCGAAGAAAGCGGTGATTGACTTGGAATTGGGCTTGAAGGAGGGCTTGGCGTAGGTGTTGACGAGGAGGGTTGCGTTGGGTTTGGCGAAGGGGTCAAAGATGGATTTGGAGAAGGAGACTCTGGAACATTGGCTCTAAGAACATAGATTTTTCCGTCAAGAGAACAGAAGTAAAGCTCTTTATTCTCATCTACCCCGAACGAAGAAATATTGAGATTAGTATCAGACAATAAAGTATTCACAGGCATGGCAGCTCCATCGTACTGAAGCGCCCAAACCTTACCCGACCCGTAATCACCATAGATATACTTAGAGTTGAGCCCTGTCAAAGTTGAGCCATGATAGACGTAGCCGCCAATAACCGCAATGCCTTCCGCGTGACTGTACTCCAAAACAGGCAATTCCAGTCCAACCTGACTTCCGCTGGAATAAGTTAATGTGCCTT
>Ga0210091_1000072_pt1 | contig 8089 bp, 11 predicted proteins | sample WestPond_Cattail_5_FD_185581 | JGI IMG/M metagenome (GOLD analysis project Ga0210091, IMG submission 185581) | Wetland microbial communities from the San Francisco Bay, California, USA, that impact long-term carbon sequestration -... | ecosystem: Environmental > Aquatic > Marine > Wetlands ... | reverse complement strand
CGCGTTGCTGCTGGAGTGCTCCAAAAAGCAGGTATAAACGTTGAAGACTGGTTAATAAAAAACAGTATCCATCTACCCCATGGAAAAAAAGAAGCAGAATTAATCCTTGAACAGCTCAAAAAAACAAACGTTATCGAAACAACAAGTTGCGGCAGGGTGCTGGATGCTGTTGCGGCGGTTTTAGGCATTTGCTTTGAACGAAGCTATGAAGGGGAGCCTGCCATGAAAGTAGAATCAACAGCGCTAGCTGGCAAGGACAGTTTGGGTCTTAAACCTGTATTGCAGGGGGATGTTTTAGATACGACCTACCTGATAGAAGAAATTTATCGCAATTTGGGTAGAGTTTCTGTCGCAGATTTAGCTTATAGCGCCCACGTTTACTTGGCAAAGGGCTTAGCGACACTGGCAATTCAAAGCGCAAACGCAGAAGGTGTCAGAAATGTTGGTTTTTCGGGTGGAGTAGCATGCAACCAAATCCTTGTCCAGCTGATGCGGGAAACCGTTAAGGCTAACGGGCTGAGGTTCTTTGTCCACGAGGTTGTCCCATCAGGAGACGGCGGAGTCTCGTTTGGTCAAGCAGTTGTGGCTGGATTTTCCAAATTCTAGACCAATCTGTTTTTATCGCCCTTATGCGCGTTTTATTTTGACTGATTGTTATGTGTTTAGCGATTCCTGCAAAGATTCTGAGCCTTGAAGGCACTAAAGCCCATGTGGACTTTGGTCAGGGTGTTTTGCGTGAGGTTAACGTTTCGCTTGTTGAAGCCAAAGTCGGTATGTACGTGTTGGTTCACGCGGGCTACGCGATTCAGGTTTTGGAGGAAAAGGAAGCCTTAGAGACCTTGAGCCTCTGGAACGATGTTTTAGCTTCTGCTGGAGAATAGCCTGGCAAGTTGAGATTATGGCACAAAACGTCAAGTTTCGAAATCCCGAACTGGCACGCAGCATCGCAGAAAAAATCAAAACTGTGGCGCCAAAGAAGGGAACGATCAAGTTTTGCCATGTCTGCGGAACACATGAGTGGACCATAACCCACTTTGGCTTGCGCAGCCTCTTGCCTGAAAACGTTGAAGTCATCGCTGGACCTGGATGCCCAGTATGTATTGTTCCTGCCGCAGAAATCGATGAAGCGGTCCAGTTAGCCCAGAAAGGTATTGTGATTACGTGTTTTGGCGATGTTTTAAGAGTACCAGGGAGTCAATCCTCGCTCTTAGAAGCCAAAGCGGCGGGCACTGACGTCAGAATCGTCTATGCAGTTTCCGACGCTGTGGAAATGGCTAAACGTGAACCCCAAAAAGAATTTGTATTCTCAGCGGTAGGTTTCGAAACCACAGCCCCCATCACCGCAGTCGAGGCACTTGGCGATTTGCCTAAAAACTTCAGTTTCCTTGTTTCCCATCGTCTAATCCCACCTGCCATGGAGCTCTTGCTTGGAGTGGGAGACCTGCAAATCGACGGATTCATCGCGCCCGGGCACGTAAGTGCCATCATTGGCTTAAAACCCTACGAACTCTTCACCCGCGTCTACCGCATGCCCACGGTTGTAGCTGGATTTGAACCGAATGACGTGTTGATGGGAATTTATATGCTTCTTAAACAAGTAAGCGAAAGCGATGCGCGATTGGAGAATGAATATTCCCGTGTGGTCAAGCCTGAAGGCAATGTGAAGGCGCAGCAATTAATGAAGCAAGCTTTCAACGTTACTGCGGGCAACTGGCGTGGCATTGGCAGACTACCAGAATCGGCTCTGCAACTGCGCGAATCACTTAAGGAGTTTGATGCCAGAGAAAAATTCGACGTTCACATTAAAGAAGGAAGAGACATCAACTTCGGATGTGAATGTCACCTGGTAATCATCGGAAAAATCAAACCTAAAGAGTGCCCTCTATTCATGAAAACATGTACACCCGCCAAACCTGTTGGCGCTTGTATGGTTAGCAGCGAAGGCACTTGCCGAGTCTGGGCAAAAAACGTAGCCGCCCAAGCTTAGCAGATTCTAGGCACTGGGTCGCCGACTGGTTTTGCGATTATTCTTTTACCGCCAACCAGCGTCTGCATTGCAACACCTTTGAATTGATTGGTGGTTTCACCGATTATTTGGGCGTCTACACCTTCAGTTGTTTGCCTTAGGAACTGCAGGATTTCCTGGGCTTTTTGCGGCACTGCGCCGATGATTATTTTGCCTTCGTTTCCAACTTCAAGCGGGTCTAACCCTAGCATCTCGCATGCTGTTTGAACATCTTGATGGATGGGGACTTTGTTTTCCTGGATGAGTATTCCAATTTTGGATTTTTCGGTCCACTCGTTGAGTGCATCGGCTAGGCCGCCTCGTGTGGGGTCTTTCATTGCTACTATGCCGCCGACATTGCCTAACAAGCTCTGAATCATACGGTTAAGCGGCTTCACATCGGACAAGATTTGGCTGCCAAACTTCAAGCCTTGCTGAGCCGAAAGCACTGCCAAACCATGATCGCCAATGGTGCCTGATAAGATGATTTTATCGCCTACCGCAAGGTTGGAGTCGAGTACCCAGCGGGTTTTAAGTTCCCGATACTTCTTGACAACTTGTAGATTGCTATCCAATGCTAAAGTGCGTTTGCCGATGCCTGATACATTCATGACACAACCGCCTAGGGCACCTTTCTCTACAACTTTCGTATCCCCTGTAACAATTCCCACACCAGCCTCAATACAAGCCTGACGCATACTGGCCAGAATCTTTTCCAAATCCGACAGCGCCAACCCCTCCTCTAAAATCAAGCCACAAGCTAACGCATAAGGCATCGCACCCAAACACGAAATATCGTTAACCGTACCAGAGATGGAGAGGCGTCCGATGTTGCCGCCTGGGAAAAATATGGGCTTAACCGCGTGAGAGTCGCTCTTGAAGACTATATCGCCGATAACTGCCGCATCATCCATAGCTTCCAATGGCACCTCGGCATCGTTCCCTAAACCGCCAAAGTATTTTACAATGTAGTTTTTAACTAGGTCATGCATGACTGAACCGCCTGCGCCATGCAGCATGGTGATTTTGCCGTTTTTTTCCATGGATTTTCTGTCTCCTACAGTTTTTGCTAGAATAGACTAGCCGAAAGGTGAAAAATAAACACATCGCCAAAGGCACTGAATATCTATTCATTCGTTTAGTTGGAAAAACCAAAGAATACCGCGAAAATATGCAACTCAAAGCTTGTTGTCGCTTTGTAGCAACCACATTTTCTTTAATAGATTTGGATATCTATCGATAAATTGATAGAAGCAGTTTTTGGAATGTTACTTTTATGAAAAGAGGCCATTTGGAACAATGGGGTTGAAACGAGAGAAAAGGACAGACGGCTCAAAGAAAGGTTGCAGCGTTCGAAACAAAAACAACTGAACAAACACTCTGGCAGAATAGCTAAACGATCCGTAGCCCATAATTCTAACTTTAACTTCTTTTTGGTTTCCTTTAGTTGATCGAGAGATCATTTTGCTGTATTATTTTTTCTTGAGTCTAAGTAAACTCTTGCAGTAAGTCGCAGTTCATTGAGAACTTCGAGTTTTCTAGGGATGTTTTTGGGCAAACTATAAATGCTTAAACGTAATCCCAAAACTGTACACCTCACGCGTTCGAATAGTTCTCTCGCAGGGAACACCAATCAGTCTAGTCACTTTAGACTAAAATCTTAGTTGTGATACGGAAAGCCATATAAATTGCTTTTACGTGTTTGAATGCGCACTGGAGAAATTATAATGCCAAAATGGGGATACTCAATAATTGAAGAAATGCTCAATCCAGAAAAAACAGCGAAAGCAAGCGGAAGAGAATTAAAGGTATCCCACAAAGCCGCACGGGAAGTCTGCAAAGCTGTTAATGGCATGAATCTTTCTCAATCCAAAGAGTTTTTACGCGACGTAATGGTTAAGAAAAAACCAGTTCCATATACGAGGTACACTAAAAAGCTAGGACACAAAGGCGGAATGCAAGGAAGATGCGTGGGCAGATTCCCCATAAAAACCGCTGAAACAATCCTACATGTCATAGAAGCAGCACAAGCCAACGCAGAAAACAAAGGCTTAGATGTCGACCGCCTCCGAATTATGCATGCAGCTGCATACAAAGGAATAAAACTCAAGCGTTACGCGCCAAGAGCACATGGCAGGGCTTCACCAAAATACGACACAACAACACACGTCGAAATTGTTCTAGAAGAGAAACCGACTCAAGGAGAGCAATAAATGAGTATAGTCAAACGTTTTATTACAGAATCAATCAAAAGAACAGAAATTGATGAGTTTTTACAGAAAAAACTTGAACGCGCAGGATACGGCGGAGTAAACCTGTCCAAAACCCCATTGGGTACACACGTTGTTATTTACGCCATGCGTCCAGGTCTAGTCATCGGCAGAGGCGGAGAAACAATCAAAGAACTCGCTTCAGCCCTAGAGCAAAACTTCAAAGTTGGCAATCCTCAAATTTCCGTTTCAGAAATAGAAGTTCCAGAATTCAACGCCCATGTAGTTGCAAACCGCGTGGCCTCAGCTCTCGAGCGCGGAGTACACTTCAGACGCGCAGGTTTCTGGGCACTAAACCAAGTTATGGAAGCAGGCGCATTAGGTGCAGAAATAGTAATCAGCGGTAAACTAACAACCGAACGCGCACGTTTTGAGAAATTCAAAGCAGGTCACTTTCCAATCGTTGGAGATCCAGCATTAAAAGCTATGAAAACTTCTGAAGCACATGTTCAGCTAAAACCTGGCATTATTGGGGTACGCGTAAAAATCATGCCGCCAGATGCATATTTCCCAGATAAAGTTACCATCGTGAAGCCAAAGCCAGAAGAAGAAACAATAACCGTTGCACAAGCACCAGTTCCAGCAGCACCTGCACCAGTTGTAACTAAACCTGAACCAGAACCAGCAGTGCAGGCAAAAGAGGTCACCGATGAGCCTAAATCAGCGGCAGAAGCAAAACCTGAGGAGGCAAAGGCATAATGCGAATTAAAGAGATTAATGCCCTCTCCACTGTGGACCGCGCAAATAAACTTGCAGATTTACGTATTGAACTAGCACGGTTCCGAACCATGGTTAATGCAGGCGGCGCTGTAGAGAACCCAACAAGGATAAGAGAACTGAGGCGTACAATCGCTCAAATATTAACCGTTGATAACGAGAAGAAACTTGGGATTAGGCAAGCAACTGCAGAAAAAGAGGAAAAACAAGAAAAGAAAGTTGCAAAACCAGCCAAAGCCTCAAAAGCAAAGAAACCAGCCAAGGAGAATGTTTCAAAATGAAAATAACTCCTGACATTATCCGATACGAGTTAATTGGGACCCAAGCCAAAATCGCCCAAAGCGCTCATGCAGGCTACCTGGGTTTAGCCGGTCCAGTAGTAGCGGAAACAAAAAATACATTAACTCTAATTCATCAGGGTCAGCCAAAAAGTGTGATAAAAGATCTGGCAACTTTCGACTTTAGTTTTGCCGACGGCACAATAGTTGAGGTTGACGGTTCACTTTTAGTTGGTAGATCTGAAGACAGGTTAAAGAAAAGTGTAAAGAGGTTATGGTAATATGTCGATGCATTTCAAGCAACCCAAAAAAACATGTGACGATCGAAACTGCCCATTCCACGGAACACTTGCCGTGCGCGGACGTGTACTGGAAGGCATCGTTCAAACAGCAAAAATGGATAAAACTGTTATCGTTGACAGAGAGTTCCTACAGTTCTCCTCAAAATTTGTGCGTTACGAACGTAGACATGGTCACATCGCGTCTCACAACCCGCCATGCATCGACGTTAAAGAAGGCGACCGAGTAAAAATCGCTGAGTGTAGACCAGTCAGCAAAACAGTATCGTTTGTTGTTGTAGAAAAACTAGGAGAGGAAAAGTAAAATGTGTGCGGCGAAGGCAAAGCAGAGAGCCCTAACAGCAAAAGGCATGTTATCGCATGGACAAAAAATTAGTCGTGGATTATTAGCAGGTTCAGAAATGAAATGTACTGATAATACAGGCGCAAGAGTTCTGCGTTTAATTCAAGCTATGGGTTATAAGGGGCGACTAAGACGTTACCCATCTGCAACGGTAGGCGACAAAGTTACTGTTTCTGTACGCCAAGGCTCACCAGACATGCGCAAGAAGATTTTCCAAGCAGTTATCGTACGCCAGAAAAAATGCTTCAGGCGTATTGATGGTGTTTGGGTTCAATTCGAAGATAACGCGGCAGTTATCATTACTCCTGATGGAGAAATGAAGGGTTCAGAAATCCGTGGTCCAGTAGCAAGAGAGGCAGCAGAACGCTGGCCAAGAATAGCAAGTGCCTCAAGTATAATAGTGTAGGTGCAGAATGATGCAAGATACAAAACGAATAAAGAACCCTGGCAAACAAAGAAAAAGACTCTTCAATGCTCCAGCTCACATACGACACAAGCTTATGGCAGCACCCTTATCAAAAGAGCTAATTGCTTCAAAAGGAGCAAAAACTCTTCCAGTCAGAAAAGGCGACACTGTCCAAATAAAACGCGGTGACAACAAAGGTTTTGAAGGCAAAGTTTCTCGCGTTGACCTAAAAGCCTACCGCATATACCTTGAAGGGTTAACACGAGAAAAAGTTGATGGAACAAACATCTTCATTTCAGTTCACCCATCAAAGGTCCAAATACGTAGCCTCAACCTTGACGATAAATGGCGCAAGAACATAATTGAAAGGAAGAAGGCTGTTGAAAAGCCAGCAAAAGCCGAGAAACCAAAGGCTAAACCAGCAAAGAAAGCTGAAAAAGGCCCCGCCAAGGTTGAAGAAGCAGCGCCTGAAATTACGAAAGAGCAAGCACCAGCAGAAGAGGCACCGGCAAAACCAGTAGCCAAGAAACCTGCGGCTAAGAAAGTTGCTCCAGCTAATAAGGCTTCAACAAAAAAGACAGAGGAAACTGAAGCTAAGCCAAAAGCAAAAGCTAAGAAAGCCTCTAAAAAAACTAAAGGAGAACAATAGATATGGGTAAAAAAGGAAAAACTGCAAGGCTGAAACGTAAGCCAGCTCCAGCATTCTGGCCGATTCACAGAAAAGAGTTACCATGGGTAGTGAAGCCCTCATCAGGTTCACATTCACTCAAGAACTGTCTACCTTTAACTTTGGTTTTAAGAGACATTCTTGGTGTTGCACAAACACGCAAAGAAGGACAACTAATCCTCACGCAGGGCAAAGTAATAGTCAACGGGAAGGTCTACAAAAAAGATGATATTCCTGTCGGCTTAATGGACATTGTAGCAATGCCCGAAAGTAACCAATACTACCGCATCATGCCATCACACAAAGGATTGTACTTGGCACCAATCAGCAAAGACGAATCCAACACATCTTTGCTTCGTGTTGAAAACAAATCAACTGTCCACAACGGAGTCCAAATTGCATTACACGACGGCTCAAACATACTAGTTAAAGTTGCTGACCCCAAAAAACCAACAGAAGTCACCTGCGAAACATTCGACGTACTCAAAGTAACCTATCCAGAAAAAACCGTTATACAGACCCTGAAAACTAAAGTAGGCAACATCGCAGTCATCACCGGCGGCAAAAACATCGGCAAACAGGGAAAAATCGTCGAAATCGAGAAAGCTGAAGCTAAGAAACGTCGACAAGCACTAGTAATGATTGAAGATTCGCAGGGTCAACGCTTCCAAACGATCCTTGATTTTGTCTTCTCATTAGGTGAGGTTACCCCGATTGTAAAAACTTTGGAGGGACTCTCAAGTGTCTGAGGAAGCCTTCATTAAGTCTTGGGAAGAGCATCCAATGCGTATGCCTCGTATCGAAAAAGTTGTTGTAAACCTAAACGTGGGCAAATCAGGCGAACCACTCGAAAAAGCAAACAAAGTTCTTGCAGAAATCACTGGTCAAACACCCATAAAACGGAAAGCAAAAAAAACCATCCGTGACTTCGGCATACGCGAAGGCGAATCAATCGCAGTCGTTGTAACTTTGCGAAAGCAAAAAGCAATTGACTTCCTCAAAAAGGTCTTACCAGTTGTGGAAAACAAAGTTACAAAGCGTGCGTTCGATGAACGCGGCAACTTTGCCTTCGGATTAAAAGAACACATCGAAATTCCCGGCGTA
>Ga0210091_1000066_pt1 | contig 8482 bp, 7 predicted proteins | sample WestPond_Cattail_5_FD_185581 | JGI IMG/M metagenome (GOLD analysis project Ga0210091, IMG submission 185581) | Wetland microbial communities from the San Francisco Bay, California, USA, that impact long-term carbon sequestration -... | ecosystem: Environmental > Aquatic > Marine > Wetlands ... | reverse complement strand
CTGGAATAACGGACCCGCAAATGCTACAAACATTTCGATAGCTGAAGATAGTTCTCTCCTGGCCGGGCTGAAAAACTTTACCGCTGTGGCAGGTCTCGGGACATACAATACTACAACAAATATCTGGAAGATTGATGAACTGAAGAATGCTTCGTACACGACACTCACGCTCAAAACTACCTTCAGTACAGCGGGAGATAAAACAAATAAGGTCGCTATCACCGCTCTCAATGAGACGGATCCGATCCTGAATAATAACCACGCAGAAGCGATTGTTCGGTTCAACGCATCGGGGAACATTACTCCGGATTCCCGGGTATCGGCAAACCTTGTTATTAAGCCAACGACCCTGAATCTGAAAAGCAAGGGTGTTTTCACGGTCCACGTTTTCCTGACAGGTGCCGGACTGCCCCCTGCTGCTGATGAGCGCAAAAAACCTCAAATTGATTATGCCAACAGCTCCCTGACCTGCAGCGGGGCTGAACTGGTCAGGGCATCAGCATCCGGCAAGGATGGGGGAACCCTTTTGGCAAAGTTCCACAGGACAGACCTTGAGAATATCACATCAGATAAGGGCGTGAAAATAAATTGTTCCGGTACCCTTGCAGTGAATGGTGCGATGATCCCGGTTGACGGCAGCGATACGATTCGTGTTATCGGGGAAAAGAAGGGGCTGGATAACGTCTTGTCACGCTTGTGGAAATTCCTTGGCATTGAAAAAGATGACGTGGAGATCACGGAAGGTGAAGACGGAAATATTACGGTGACATTATCACTGAATCCTGACAACTTCAAAAATCCCGGTCTGGCAAAAAAATTCCTCAAAAATCAGGATAATGAATCTGAGAACGTAGCAGGTAACGAGACAACAGTTTCGGATCAGACCCGTGGGGGAAAAGAGAACACATTAAAAAATAACGGTGATACTAAACAAACCAGAGAGAAAAATGCCGAGGATAAACAAGATAAGGACAATAAAGGTTCTGACAGGCGTGATAATCAGTCCAATGGAAAGTCAAACGGAAAAAAGAATACCTGATAAGGCCATATGCCACTCTTTTTTTTAATTGAGTAAAAATATTCCCGCCATCTTCATCTTATCATTTGTTGTATCTACTTGCAATCAAATTCCCGGGAAAGGTATGCAAGGGTATATCGTCCAACTTAATCATCAGGAATCTCTCTTCAGTTCAAACTGCGAAGTCCTGATAAATCAGGAATTCAGGAGTGATTAAAAACAACGAGAGTATCTGCTATTTCAGACAGCAATCATCTGATCCGGAAACTGAACGGTTTTTTCAACAGAGGTTACCCGGGTTTGTAATGTCAGGGTCTCGCCGATACATTTTGTCGCAAACGCACCACAATCGGCATTGATCGTAATAGGTTCGGTTTTCTTTTGTCCTCCGGAAATGTCACCGATGCAGCGGTTCAGGGAAGATTCACCGTTCAGGTAGATGATTTCATTTCTGCTATTGTGCAGGCCGACAGTAATACAAACATTGTGGGCCGTCTCCGTCCCGGTATTCGTGATAGATGCATCCAGCTGGCGGCAGGTCAGTCCACAGTTCCCCGGGTCTCCTGACTGGAGGACAAAATCGACCTGGGGTAGTGGAGTTGCTTTAAGGGATGGCGTTTGTCCGGGAGTCTGAGTGCCTGCCTTGCGAAGGGTAGTCTGGACGTTCTGGATTTGTGTTCCAGTTACTGCTTTTTCATCCGGGGTGGAATTTTTAATGACCAGGGGTTGGACAGTTCCCTTCACCGATGGAACCTGGAGAACTACAACCACTGCTATAATCGCGATGATAACCAACACAATTACCATACCAGCTATCACCAGGTTCTTTTTTTCCGGTAGTCCAGGTCCGGCTTTTTCGTTATTTTTTTCCTGTTCTGGTAATATGTCGTCAGTCACTCTGGTATCCTCTCACGTAGTTGTCCTATACTAGGAAGTGATAGCATAAAAATAGTGAAGGGACTACGTGTCCGGAAGTCCTGTGCTCAATTTTTTGAGCTCTTTGGTGCTGTGTAACCCACCCGTCCCGTTTTTGTTTTCTCCTCTGATTCGATATCTTCATATTCCGGTGTTACTGATCGGAGAGTATGAAAGATATTGTTGGCAGCAAAAAGATGGAGAACGGCATTGTGGTCTTCTGGATGGAAAAAGAAGAGAAGAAATATGAGTCGTTCAATTATTCCGAAATGATCGATATGAAGATCAATGCACTGGACTTACTGGAACACCCAAAGTCATACAAGGTTGATGTGGCCGGCCACAAACTCATAGTTAAAAAATAACCCCCGGATCGCAGTGGCCAGGATCTTCCCGTCTCCCATCATTTTTATTGGGGACTGGTGAAGCGGTACGCCCCCTCGGGTACCCGGATTTCAAAACGTGCGCCCTTACCAGAGGTTCCGGTTTCGCAAATTGAGATGCCGGTGATGGACAGGATTTCCCGGGACAGGTACATGTCAAGCCCGGAATCCTGGAAGAGCTTGCGGTGGAATATCCTTTCTTTTTTATCGGGGGAAATACCAATTCCGTCATCCTCGCAGAACACCAGCAGTTCTTCAAATGACTCTTTACAAGAGAACCGGATTTTCCTGATCTTTCCAAACCTGACGGCATCATCAATCAGGTAGAAAAACACCTTCTCAATCACGTGATCTGCATAGATCTCTACACCGTTAATATCTACGGTAAGGTTAATTGATCCGATACGCACGCTGGCAGCTGCAGTTTTGATAGTAGTGCTGAGATCGTACCATGATGGAGGCTGGATCCCGATATTCTGGTAGTCACGGGTGAACATAATCAGGTTCTGGATGGCGTTTGCAGCAGCCAGCTCCTTATCCAGTGAGGAAAGCAGGAACGGTGGATCGCGGATTCCCTCTCTTGATAGTTCAATATAGCCTTTCACGACCGTTAAATGGTTGAGAATTTCGTGGCGGGTGATAGAGTTAAAGGAATTGAGTTTTGTATTTGCCCTCTGGAGTGCATCTTCTTCACGGGTCTTGTTGGTAATATCCAGAAGTGATACAACCATCTTTTTTGTATCGGGAATCGGGGTGAGGGTGAGGAATCCTGTGCGGACATACCCATCGAAGCGGATAAACTGGAATTCATGGTTTGCTGTTCCCCAATGCGGGTTAACCCGGCAATCCCGTTCGTATTTCTGTAACCGTTCCAGATCTTTTGGAGCAACAAACTCCGTCAGCTTTTTCTTCCCTTCGATTTCGTCCCTGACATAGCCTATGACCTTTTCAAATTCCGGGTTGAGGTAGGAGAGGGTGTCATCATCGTCGATGATCGCTATCGCCGATGCGGTATTTTCAAGAATAGTCCGGTATCGTGACTCTGAAACCGCCAGTGCAAGCTCCTGCTCTCTCAGCCCGGTGATATCCGTGATCGATTCTATCGCACCCGAGAGTTTCCCGGACTTGTTAAAAATTGGTGAGGCAATTTCCCGGATAACCTGGGCTTGCCCGTCCGCTATCATCACGGTAGTTTCCGCAGACAGGGTATTTCCTGTCCATTGTATCCCGGTATAACCCCGATCTTCAATTTCGGTGTCCGATGCAAAAATCAGGTCAATGATCATCGGCCGGCGATCCTTAAAAAAGGGAATCGCGTATTCATGGCTGCCCTTTCCGAGGAGATCTGCCCCCAACCCCCCGGTAAGCTCCTCGATTGCACGGTTCCAGGCAATAATCCTCCCGCGCCGGTCGATAGCAAATGTAGCTTCAGGAATATTATATATGACTCCTGACATCTGCTGGTTATTATACCCGAACGAATCTTCAAACTGTTCCCCGTCGGTAAATTCCATCAGGGAAAAAATGACCTGGTTCGTCCAGGAGATTACACCGGCTGTGAGTACCACGTCATGTTTCCGTTTTCCTCTGTCAACGAATCCAAAAGAACAGGGTTCGGCTGCCAGCCGGTTCTTTTTTGTATTGACGGAGAGATAGGTCTTCAGTTTTTCGATATCTTCCGGTGCAACAAACTCCATCCATTTTTTCTTTCCCACGATCTCCCGTCCGCGAAAACCACTCAGATCCAAAAAAGCTCTGTTGACCAGGGAAATCGTCGAATCCTGCTCTATAATAATGGTAGGTAAACCGGTGAGTTCAAAAAAGGTGCGATAGGGTTTTTCAGATACTCCCTGACCAGGGAGCGGTTTTTTCATCTTTTTCGGAACCGGAGGTTTCTTTGCTGCCATAGGTACTCTTTTTTTATGCAGAGGTTTGGGATCCTGTTTTTTTATTCAAGTATCACGTTAAAGGCTGCATTTTGCGAAGGATTATGCCCCTGCTGACAACAAGTAGGTAGACGTTCAGCTTTAATTATTTATTGAGGAATACCGGATTTTTAGTTCATACGGCGATCTCACTCATTTTTTATCCATTCATTCAGGAACTCACAAAAGAGCAGTACCATTCACACCCGTACCTCTTTTCGGTATCCTTTACTCATCCTCTCATAACTCACGATAGTGAAATAGCTGAATACTCACCTGGGATAAAAACGGAAACCGTGCAGGCATGATGGAATCCAAAAAAGATATCCTTGTCCAGGGCCCCTCGCGCGTCTTTGGAATTACAACCGTGATTGTCGCCCTGATTCATCAATGGTTATTCCAGAACAGTATCATGCGAATTATCGCTTCATTTTTAATTCTGAACGATCCTGAACAGTTGCTTTAAAAATACGAGAACGTCAGACTATCCGGTTTTTCCTGAACAATAGCCATCCTTAACTTCAAAAAAAAGAAGATATCAGTAATTAACGGCCATGCCGATATGAGGAGAATACATGAAAAATACGCAGATAATTCTTGGAGGAATACTCGTGATTGCTCTGCTCTTCAGTGTTGGAACCGTTGCGGCACTGGACGATAATTCAGCGGGTGAACAGGGCATATACGACATTTCAGATGATATTGCACCTTATAATGGCACTATCGGTGCTGACAGTCCCGTGTACGGGCTCAAGATTGCCATGGAAGATCTCGACGAGACGTTTACCTTCAATGATACCGAGCGGGTCGAAAAACGTCTCGACCACGCACAACTCCGCATTGCTGAAGTCCGGCGGGAACTTGACCTCAACCGGACAGCTTCTGCTGAACGTGCCCTTGAACAATACCGGCAGAAACTAAACCTGACAGAAGGGTCATTAACTCCCTTTGGATCCAACGCCACAGGTCTTCTGCATGCACAGGAAATGATCACCCGGCATCAGGCTGTCCTTGCAAACCTGGTAATCCGGTACCCGAATACCACGGGACTTGCCCGGGCTTACAATAACAGTCTTTTTCTCGAACAGAAGTTTGGAGAGAAGACTGAAATGAGATTTACCCGGTTTATTGAAAAGAACAATAAGACCGTTTTCAAAGCAGTGAAACTGGAGATCAGGAGACCGGACCATGCCCGGGATGAGAACACCACTGCTACCCAAACCATGGAACAGGGGAAAGAAAAGATCCGGGAGAAGATAAAAGATCAAACGGATATGATTCCGGTCAACGGGACAATCACCCATCAAACCGGGTCCGGAAATGACACCCCGAAAATTATAAAAAATACTCAGGAAGATAATGGATCCTCAGGCAATAAAGGAAAAAATGGGCGTGACTAAATACGTCAAATGACCAGAGGACCCGTGCCGATAATTGCCTTATCCATGATGATCCGAAAAGAGGATAGGTAATGAATCAAAAAATTCTACCTGCTTTTTATACTCTTGCATAAAAAATAATCAACAGGTTGGTGATTCATGGAGTTTAAGACCCGGTTCAGTAGTATTGTCCTGTTCGTGGTACTCCTTCTGTTTATTCCGGTTATTGCAGGTGCAGCACCTGTTCCACCGGACTCTTCAATCACCTACACGATCTCACTGAGGGAAGATGGTACAGCGAACTGGCATGTAGAGTATCGGACACTTCTTGCAGGCAATGATGATGTGGGGGTGTTTGATTCCTATGCAAAAAATGTCTCTTTAACCTATCTTCCCGAGTTCCGGGATCTGATGCAGCATTCTGCTGCACAGGCAGCAGCAGCCACGTCCCGACCTATGGAAATTACTGATTTTGCCGGTGATGCTGTTATCCAGACTACTCCCACGGGCAGGTATGGGGTCGTGTATTATTCGTTCAACTGGAAAAATTTTGCAAAAACCGTACCGGATCTCGCCATGGGAGATGCATTTGCCGGTGGGTTGTTCCTGGCAAAAGACAATACCCTTGTTATCCGGTATCCTGCTGGTTATTCAGTCACTGTTGCAGAACCTTCTCCTGATCAGGTGCGGGAGGGGCTCGTGTGGTACGGCCAGCGTTCATTCGGGGCAGGCGAGCCACGACTGATCCTTGAAAAACCTGGTGTTCCCTGGCTGCCGCTCCTTCTGGGAGGTTTGCTGTGCGTACTCATACTGGGAGGTTTATATGTGGTCCTGTCAAAGAGACGGCCTCCCGAACCCGTTGAAACTGATGACCCACCGGTAACCTTATCCGAAACGGAACTTTTGAGTCTTGAAGAAAGGATAATCCAGTTGCTGAAAACCAGTGGCGGGGAACAGTACCAATCAGAGATCGTCAGAAACCTGGGACTGCCCAAATCAACGGTGAGCGCTACACTCAACGACCTCCACCAGCGTGGGATTATCCAGAAGGTCAAAAAAGGGCGGGAAAATCTCATACGGCTGGTGTAATCGTCACGTTGTCAGGTATTTGGGAAAGCGCAGTGACCATCACCGGTTTTCCGGTAGTTTTCCGGAATTTTTAAAAAAAAATGATCTCCGAACTGTTCCTATAAGGGGTGATCAGGGGTCTGGCACTGACTCCTCGCATTCATCCCATACCATGCCTGTCGGGGGGAGCCTCTTGGATCACCGACAATGTCTCCTGGTATTTCTTCTTTTTATGGAGTATTCCAAAGAGGGACAACAATCTCAGAACTTCCTGCAACACCGGGAATGTTTTTTACTATAAGTTCCTTTGATACTACTGAGAAATACTATGACCATTGACTGGTACAAAGAATTTGTCGATCTGGACTATACGCCGGCATCTGATGACCTCATCTGCTTGTTTTATTTTGAACCTGCTGCCGGGATTCGCAGTAAAGAGGCAGCCGGAAGGATTGCATCTGAAAGTTCGACAGGAACATGGACAACTCTCTTCACCCTGCCCCCCCGCATGAAAAAACTTGAGGCAAAAGCGTTTGACATCGAAGGAAATGTGGTAAAGATCGCCTATCCTCTGGCGCTCTGGGAAGAGGGTAATGCGGTCCAGCTGCTGAGCGGGATTGCGGGGAACATCTTTGGCATGAAAGCCGTGAGAAACCTGCGGCTGATCGATGTCGCACTCCCCCCGGCCTATATTTCCCATTTCAAAGGCCCGCATTTTGGGAATGAAGGAATCCGTAAGATGATGAAGATTAACAAACGCCCCCTGACCGGTGCTGTTCCCAAACCCAAGATCGGGTTCTCTGCACAGGAACATGCTGAGGTCGGATACGAAACCTGGATGGGCGGGTTTGATTTTGTCAAAGACGATGAGAATCTGACATCGACCCCGTTCAACCGCTTCGAGGACCGCGTCAAAAATCTCTCAAAGCTGCGGGATAAGGCAGAGAAAGAAACGGGTGAGAAAAAGTCAGCGTTCCTCAACATATCAGCTGATACAGAAACCATGAAAAAAAGGGCAGACATGCTTGCTGAATACGGCTGGAACTACGCGATGATTGATGTAGTCGTTGCCGGGACTGCAAGTGTCATGACGATGCGGGACTACTGTTCCGATCTTGGTCTTGCAATTCATGCACACCGGGCTATGCATGCAACGTTTGACCGGAACAAAAAGCACGGCATAACCATGCAGTTCCTCGCAAAGATCATGCGGCTTATCGGTGTCTCCCAGATCCACACGGGAACAGCAGTTGGTAAACTGACCGGATCAAAAAAAGAGTCCATAGCCCTTGCTGATGTCCTGCGGGAGAAAAAGACCCCGGCCGTGGAAGGAATGCTCCTCGAGCAGGACTGGGGCAGGATCAAATCTGCATTCCCGGTCTCGTCAGGAGGTCTCCACCCCGGGCTTGTTCCCGATATACTGAACATCTATGGTAACGAGCTGGTATTGCTTGTCAGCGGAGGAATTCACGGCCACCCGAAAGGGACACGTGCCGGGGCACAGGCAACCATGCAGGCAATTGAGGCCTGGCAGGAAGGTATAACGCTCGAAGAGAAGGCAAAGAAGGCGGCAGAACTCGGAAGAGCACTGGAAAAGTGGGGACATTATAAACCTCGGTGATTGGATTTTTTTTATTTTTTTGTGCTGGAGAAACGGGCATGAACTGATCGGGTTCACTCCCAATCCACGAAAATCTTACTTTTTACGATAGACTCCCGATTCAGGGCCTCAGCGAGGCACGACGGGCAGGGGATTTTTTGAATAGTTATTGATCCGCCGCGGGGGTGCCCGTC
>Ga0210091_1000065_pt1 | contig 8592 bp, 10 predicted proteins | sample WestPond_Cattail_5_FD_185581 | JGI IMG/M metagenome (GOLD analysis project Ga0210091, IMG submission 185581) | Wetland microbial communities from the San Francisco Bay, California, USA, that impact long-term carbon sequestration -... | ecosystem: Environmental > Aquatic > Marine > Wetlands ... | reverse complement strand
CCAGCAGAACGCGAATATATGGGTGTTTTATTGAAAGATTTATCGTGTTGACGCAATTAAGCGATACTTATGCGAAGTATCTGGATTCTTACCCTGGGATTAGTTCTGGTAATTTTGGTGTGTGGTTGTACTTCTACGACTCCGTCGTCCCAACCAACCGCAACATCAGCAATAGTGACAGGAATTACCCCTGTACCGACTACCCCAAAGATCACTTCATCGGAAACTACCCGAATTCCCGTGGTCATCCCCTCGTCAACTATCACGCAGACGTTGTATTCAACCAATGATATCTACAAACACTTTGTTGATATTGCATTCAGTCCGGATTCTCTCTCCATTAATAAATGGAACAAAGAATTGGTTCATGTTGCAGTTACCGGAAACTATGATAGCAAAGATATAAAAACATTAAATAATTTTCTCCAGGTATTCAACAGTTATTCAAGTACCACAAAATTGCCAAGAGAAGTTCAACAGGGCGAGACACTAGGAGATATCGTAATAAATTTTTTACCGGAATCATCATTAAACAATATTAATTTAGATACCAGCTGGAAAATTTCAAAAAATCCTGAAAATGGTATGATATACTTCATATACAAAACCAACCAGTTTCAATATGGTGTAAGCACCCATACCGTATACATCAACTCAGATGTAAAGGGGAATGCCCGCACACATTGGATTTTACGATCACTTTTATATGAATTGGGATTCCCCGGCGAGACCGGTATTTACCCGGATAGCATATTTTATTCCGAGTCTGACGCCGTGACTTCATTGAGCAAAATCGATTTAAAAGCATTGGAATTGATGTATGGCACAAAAATTTCCAATGGCATGTCTCTGAATAAGGTAAGAGACCTTCTTTTGATCGATTCATCGGGATCAACACCGATCGCGAGCCCGGTCCTGTCGACCCCGAATCCGCGGAACACATCTGCGCAATCAGCAGCACCAACACACACACCTGTCCAGGAAAGCACCTCGAGTGCATCAATTGAAGCGGTACCCTCCCCTGCCGCACTACCGGAAAGTCTGACAGGCCCCCTTTCCATAGCGATTGCAGTGTTGTTTGTTGTCAGCATCGGGATCGGAGTATATGCCTGGAAGAAGTGGTAATCTATTTTTTTTTAAAAATTACCTCTGCCTGCTGACAATACCTGGAGACTATCCGGATGAACTTTTTTGATTACGATTTAGTTCCCCCTGAAAAGATGCCGACAACTATGACCCCGTGATACGGTAATTCCAAACCCGTTTCTTCAGAGTCACCAGTGGCTTGATTTTGGGATCGACAGTCCCACAAAAAAACGTTTGAAAATTTTCGATCTGCAAAAAAAATTAACGGTTGATATGTACCACTTTTGCCGGGGGGAACCCGTTAAAGTAGGTGGATGAGGCATGGGAATAGGCACCGATATTTTCTGAATAGACCAGATCCCCGATTTCAAGATCCGGCAGGTCTGCAGAAAGGGTAATTGTATCAAAGGCATCGCAGGTTGGTCCGAAAACAGCTGAGATCTGGGTTTCACCATCCTGAAAAGACATGACCGGGTAGGTAACATGGTCAAAAACCTGTCCCGAGTACGTGTGATAAACCCCGTCATTGATATAATAACAGGGTTTCCCGTCGCGGAACGCTTTCCCGACCACTTTGGCAACCAGCATACAGGCATTTGCCACCAGGAACCTTCCCGGTTCTGCGAGAATCTCCATATCAGGGGGAAACAATCGTTTGATTTCGGCATCCAGTTTTTTTGCAAGCGTCCGGACGGATTTTACTTCCGGGTGGTACTTCACCGGAAAACCGCCACCGATATCAAGGATTCTGATTTTCCGGCCTGTTCGTGTCTCTGTCTCTTTGATAATATCTGCCGACAACTGTAAAGCCTGGACATAATTCTCAAAATTGGTGCACTGGCTGCCTACATGGAAGCTTAATCCTTCAACGACAAGGCCCATGTCAAATGCTTTGGCAATCAGGTCAACCGCTTCACCCGGGTGAGCCCCGAATTTTGAAGAAAGTTCCACCATAGAACCGGTATTTGGAACCCGAATCCGCAAAACCAGACCGGCATGGGGTGCATGTTGTTGGAGTTTTTTGAGTTCTTCGCTGTTATCAAACGTCACCAGCGGGTTATATTGGTCGAGCGCTTCAAGGGTTTCTATCGGTTTGATAGTATTTGCATAGATGATCTTATCCCAAATCCATGCCTGTCGCTCTTTTTTTGGCATTTTTTTGATATTTTCATAGACAATCATGAATTCAGGCATGGAAGCAACATCAAAACTGGATCCCATCTCATAGAGCGTCTTAACGATTTCAGGGTTCGAATTTGCCTTTACCGCGTAATACACCTGTATTTTTGGCAGGACCTTTTTAAATTCCCGGTAATTCGAGCGGATTTTCTCATGGTCAATCACAAAGATAGGGGTCCCCTGCTCACGGGCAAGGTTCTGCAGCAGTTGCTTTCTCGCTTTCCCGATATGCGGGACCCCGTCATCATGCTCCTTTATGTTCGGTTCCTTTTTCACGGTCTTTCCCCCATTTTCAGTATAAAAGTGATTCATCGCACAAATAAGAAGTTTTTGAATTGCCAGACATCGTCATAGTCATAATGATTCTCCACGTTCTCCTTGAAGTAAATCTTCCTGTTTTTCAACGGAGTCCAGTCGGATGGACCGGAATAGAATTCACCCAGGTATGGCCTTGCAATATCCAGTACACACTCATAGGGCAGATCATCAGGAAGGCAGAAACCCTTCTTCGGGTTTTCTATCATCCACATTACGGCAGTAACTACCCCCAGTCCAACCTGGACCGTGGTTGCATTCTGGCCAGGAGCAAGTGTCTTTGCTTCCTCAATTGAAAGGATACTGCCCGTCCACCAGGAATTATAGGGATGACCCATAAGGAGGGCTCCCAGAATATCTGATCCGGAAATAATCTCCCGGTCGTTCAGGATCCGTAATTTTGGCTGCAGTTCGTAATTTCTGCCCCGCAGCTCATGGAGTGAAGCAATTGTCGCATCACAGGGTAAATATGCATAATGAACCGTCGGGCGGTAGATTGCCACTCCATCCTTCCACACGGTCCAGCGGTCGGATATGCCAAAAGCTTCACCGTGCCGGATGACCATACCGACGATTTCGTGATGAGGAAGCCAGGACCGGACCCATGTATTGATACCCATCCTTGCGAGCAGGATCTCGTTTTTCGGTCCTACCGGAGGCACATATGCCTGATCGGGGAGCTCTTTTTCATGAGTCCCCCAGCCGATCTCCGCAGGTGCAGTACCTTCTTCCCTGAGTCCTTCAATACACCATGTTCCCACAAACTCATCGACATTTTTGGGTGATCGGGAGATCTGGGTGTCCCTCTCTGAACAGTGAATAACCTTAATACCGGTCTCCATGGCAAGCGCAGCAAAATTCTTGTTGCGGATATGATCTTCCACGAGGTCCGGTTCTGGCGCGATATCATCGGCAATCATCTGGCGCGCGATATCAACAAGTCCCTGACGGGCAAAGTGTGAGATAAGGCCGGGATTTGCACCATGGTCAACGACAGAAGTAGCACCATCATGCCAGTCTTTTGTCAGTTCATGAAGCCTCATCTGCCGGTAATACAGGGTTTTTTCATAGGGGCTTGCAGTAAACTTTTCCGCATCAGGATCCCAGGCTTCCACGGATGTATTCACGTACAGGACAGTATGATCATGGCACCACTGCACCAGCTCACAGCAGTCGATGTTCCAGGCAAGATCAATCAAAAGACCTCCCGGTGAGAGATAATCAGACAAGATCTGGTTCAGGTTAGCCGGCGTGACTTTTCTCTTGAAAAACCGGAGTCCTCCTGACGTCCACGCTTTCAGATCCTGCGCTTTATCTTTAAAATCAATAATCGTGATATTTTCAAGCGGTATTGTTACATGCCGGAGCAGGATTGGTAGTGTACATTTCGCTACCGCACCATATCCTATAATCAGAACCGAATTGTTAAATTCCACTCCAACCTCCAAAAGTACCTGAACTGTTGTATGAACTATTCTGGTGTCGTTGCGTTACTATTACATTACGACGTCAGGAGAAAAATTTGTCGCAGGCCGGAAAATCCCTTGTATATTTTTTCGATAGCCCCGATTAAAAAAAGAAGAGATTCTGTGCATCCATAGATACCCTTCGGGAGTTGAAACCGTATCTTACCCTTTTCGTTATCTTTTTGGGAATCATTGTCCATTTCGTGAAATAATTTCCATAAAAATATTTTAAATAGCCCGAGTTGAATAGTGATAAACCATGCGATATATGGTTCTCGTTCTTGGATTTTCCATGATTGTTCTGATTCTTTTTACCGGGTGCATTACCGCTCCCTCTCTAGGATCAGATGTCCAATTGACCCTTCAACCCGATCCATCCCGTACCGATTTGAAAATTGGCGACACTGCAATTTTTGAGTATAAAGGATTTAAAAAATCGGTACGAGTAACTGGTTTTAATCAAACGAGCGGCATCATGTATCTCGAAACACAAAACATTGGTGATAAAGCAATCGCCACAAAAAGCCGGACGTGGATTGTGGATTGGAATGGAGTGCATTATGATTTGCCAGAACTCCAGGACGAGGGAGTCTCTCATGGTGAACCGCGTCCTGGATTATTTAACATTAATCAGTTTCCGGGTCTGAAGGATAGCACAAAAAAGGGGAAAATAACCTTCTATTACAGTTTTGGAAATCAGGAAGCATCATGGATAATCAATTAGAATACTTTTTTTTAAGCCGTTTGAGCGTTTTTTCCCTTCTGACTATTGAAAAAAGTATATTGTTACCTTATCATCGCTCTTTCTCAAGAAGAGCAAGGTCACCCTTCATAGTGAGGATTTTATCTTCGACATCTCTCTGACCCTTTGAACGCTTCCCTGACCAGCTCCATGCTGCGATAATTATCAGGATACCAATAATTCCGACAATGATACCGATCGTGGTTCTGCCACCAAAGACAGCAATGAAGAACCCCACCGTTGCAATCAATGCGCCTGATAAAAGCATAATCCAGGGCCCGATTTGCGAGCCTGCATTCCTGTATTTCTCCCATCCGGTAATTTTGTCTTTCACGTGATCAAATTGTAGTTCTAATGGTGGTTTCTCTTTTACCGCTTTTTTCCCCATGTTTTCTCCTATTGATTCGAACAAGGATATATTTTTCTCACAAATTTCCACGTCAATTCTTGAGATTACTTTGAGCTCTTGTTCTCAATTCATTCTATTGTTATGGCAATAGATTACTGAGTGTTTTCACGTGTTCAAGAGGCATGCCAAATAGCTGAAACCTGATCTCTTCAGGTATGATCCGAGGAATAAAAACCCGCGGCAAAAAAATAGTGGTTATTTATTTCATCGTCTTCCCAATACTAGTAAGGTGATTCGTTGTCAAAAAGGGCAGTTGACATGACATTTCAGGCACTTTATACCCTTACGGACCTTCGGGTGATCCTCCGCGAAACCGCACCCCATCATGCATTGGATGAAACCCGGAGGATCCAGGCCCAGCGTCTGCTGGAAAATCTCGAGAGGCAGGTTGTATCCTTAAAACAGGAGATGCTGAAATGAGGTGCGGAGCCGGGATAGAGGCGCGGCAGGTCAATGAGCTCTTCATAAATATTGATCCGATCCAGGCCGGCGGCAGGCTCACTGCAGATGCAATGAAAGCCGTCATTGCCTATGGAGACGGGTATTCTGTCTGCGATAACTGCCGCAAACCCAACCGTCTCGATCACATCAGTAAACCCCCGATTGCCGAATTCCACCGGGATGTCGCCGGGTGGCTGAATATGGATGCAGTTCGTACAGTACCGGGTGCCCGGCGCGGGTTCCAGGCCGTCGCTAACACCTATGTCAAGAAAGGAGATCCGGTGCTTCTCACTTCTCTCTCCCATTATACCGAATTCCTGGCCATCGAAGGGACCGGGGGTGTCGTTCGTGAGATCCCTCAGGATGCAAACCATACGATAACTGCTGATGCGACAGCAACGAAGATCGAGGAGGTGAGGCGCGAGTTCGGCAGGGTACCTGTTCTGGCCTTCATTGACCACGTCGATTACCAGTATGGCAATATGCATGATGTGAAAGCAATCGCAAAAGTTGCCCACCAGTACGATATCCCTGTCCTGTACAATGGGGCATACACGGTCGGCATCCTGCCGGTCGATGGCAAAGATCTTGGTGTGGATTTCGTGGTCGGCTCCGGGCACAAGAGTATGGCAGCCCCCGCTCCGTCCGGTGTTCTTGCAGCGACAAATGAACGAGCTGGGGAAGTTTTCCGTACTACGGCAATTGAGGGCGATGTGACAAAACGGAAGTTCGGTATCAAAGAACCGGAGATGATGGGCTGCACACTGATGGGCGCGACTCTTGTCGGTATGATGGCTTCATTCCCTCACGTGAAGGAGCGGGTGAAGCACTTTGAGAGGGAACTCCAGAACAACCGCATGGTTCTTGAAGCCCTTCTGACCGTTTCAGGTACGAAGATCCTTTCAGAATACCCGAGGAATCATACCCTTACACGGGTAGATACTGTTGCATCTTTTGATACCGTCGCAGAATCCCATAAGAAGAGAGGATTTTATTTCTCATCAGCCCTTGAAGAAAAAGGTATTGTTGGCGTAATTCCCGGAGCAACGAAAGTCTGGAAATTCAACACGTACGGATCAACACCACATCAGGCTTCGTACCTTGCCGATGCTTTTGTCACTATTGCAAAGGAGAATGATCTTTCCCTCACTCCATAATTTTCAGGTAAAAAAACCAACTGAATCACTTCAGGTAGGGTTTATTACCTGTCATGCCCTACGATTCGTTTGTTCATCAAAAGAATTCTGGATCTTTTTGAGAGCCTGAGGGGGAAGGATGTTTGAAAAATATGATTTAACAAAGACTATTGACGAAGAGACTTTTGAAAAATCCCTGCCCCCGTTAAAAGAGCGCCTGAGTGTCCTCCAGCGGACACTCCGTGATCTCAGGATCCCGATTATTGTTGTCATTGAAGGATGGAATGCAGCCGGCATTACCATGTCCACAAGGGAGATTATCCAGTCTCTTGATCCCCGTGGGTTTACCCTTCATGCAACAGCAAAAGCCACTGATGAAGAACGGGCACGCCCGTTCATGTGGAGGTTCTGGGTAAAAACTCCTTCAAAAGGGCGAATCGCACTGTTTGCCCGTAGCTGGTACAGCAGGGCACTTGCAGAAAAACTCTCCAGCATCGGCTGGAAAAAGTCGCTGAAAGAAGAGATTAATTCCATAAACGTTTTCGAACGCCAGCTGACTGACAGCGGTGCTGTTATTATCAAATTCTTTTTACATATCAGCAAGGATGAGCAGAAACTCAGGCTACTGGAGCGGGAGAGGAACCCCCTTACTGCATGGCTGGTGACCCCCAGTATCTGGGATTTCCATCACAGCTATGACACCTATCTTCCGATAATTGATGAATTCATTGAAAAGACCGATACCGATTACGCGCCATGGTATATTATTGAAGCAACTGACAGGAAGAATGCCATTTTCAGGGTGTATTCAATCCTGGTAAAAAATCTCGAAAAAAGGGTTGCTTCTGAAACAGAAGAGCGGTCAAAAAAAGCACGGCAGAAAAATATTTCCAAGCCGCCGAAAAATCCTGTCCAGAGAAGATCTTCTGCCAGTGTAATCTATTCAAAAGAAGACTGTCAGAATATGCTCAACATCCTCCAGGTCGAGATGCTTGAGATCAATTACCTGCTTTTTAAACGGAAAATCCCGTTTATCATTGTCTATGAGGGTTGGGATGCGGCCGGAAAAGGAGGCAACATTACCCGCCTTGCCCGGTACATCAATCCTCTCGGATACAATGTAGTACCTGTTGCAGCACCAAATGACTACGAGAAAGAGCACCATTACCTCTGGAGGTTTATCCGTCACTACCCGAAAGCCGGGCATTTCGCAATCTATGACCGGAGCTGGTATGGACGTGTCCTTGTTGAGCGTGTGGAAGGATTCTGTTCGGAAACCGAATGGGAACGGGCGTACCAGGAAATAAACGAAATGGAGCAGGACTATGTAGAGAGCAGTGGTGGCGGAATTGTCAAGTTCTGGCTTGAGATAGATAAGGACGAACAACTCAAACGGTTCAACCAGCGGGAAAAGGATCCACTCAAGCAATATAAGATAACTGAAGAAGACTGGAGAAACCGTGAGAAATGGGACCTTTATGAAGGTGCGGTGGATGAGATGCTGGCAAGGACCAACACTCCTTACGCCCCTTGGATTGTCATTGAGTCGGACAATAAATGGTATGCCCGGGTCAAGGCACTCAAAGAAGTAATCCGCTATACTGAGAAACTACTCTGAACATTTTTTTGTCAAGGGTGAATTTTTTCCTTCCTCCTCCGGATTAATCCTGGCTCGCATCCAATGCACACTGGCAGGTGACCGCCATTGAGGTTGACGGGGATTGAACCAGAAAATGTCTGCCGAATCCACGATATAATCACAGCAGGGGTAGAATTGTTTCAGAAATAAATCGCAACAGTGATTAACTGACTGACATA
>Ga0210091_1000063_pt1 | contig 8671 bp, 9 predicted proteins | sample WestPond_Cattail_5_FD_185581 | JGI IMG/M metagenome (GOLD analysis project Ga0210091, IMG submission 185581) | Wetland microbial communities from the San Francisco Bay, California, USA, that impact long-term carbon sequestration -... | ecosystem: Environmental > Aquatic > Marine > Wetlands ... | reverse complement strand
AAGGATCCGGATCTCGTCTTCGTCCCGGCCAAACTTTTCTTTTAGCATCGCGATCTCGTTTTCCATGATCCGCTTCTTCCGGTCGAGCTCCCGCTGCCTCCGTTCAATCTCCTCATTCCTGATGACACGACTTGCAGCTTCGCGGCTTTCCTGCGCAATCCGGGCGGACCCAAAGAGCACGCCTTCACTTCCTCTGTACAGGTCGATGAGCTGGATTCCCCGGTCAGTCAAGATAAACTCGCGGATCTGGTTTGAGTGTGAAAGACCGCGGGCCTTTGCAATGGAGAAGACGCGGTTCCTCTCACCGTTCCCCTCAATGTGTTTCAGGATTAACCAGGTATCCATCAGTGAAGAAACATGCATCTGGGTAGACTCAAGCGCATAGGCGTTCGTGGCTTCGTCAGATGAGAGGTTGGTAAACAAAGCGGTAATCACGTTCGATTTGGCATAGTCGATGAGCCGCATCAGCATTGAGCGGACCTGGATATCGTCACCAATCGGGTAAAGGTTGGAGATGGGATCGACCGCGATTACCTGTGGTTCGAAATCTTCGATGAGCTTGATCATCATCGAGAGGTGCATTTCCAGACTATAAGCCGTCGGGCGGACTGCATGAAATTTCAGGAGTCCCTTCTTCACCCAGGGGTCGAAGTTGATTCCAATTGACTTCATGTTCCGCGTGATCTGGCTCTCGGACTCCTCGAAGATCATGAAAAGGCACTTCTCGCCACGCCTGCACGCCGCGTCAGCAAAGGTCGCAGAGATGCTGGTCTTGCCCGTCCCTGCCTGCCCGGAGACGAGGATGGAGCTGCCACGGTAATACCCTTTCCCCCCGAGCATCGTATCGAGTCTTGGAATACCGGATCCGATCCGCTCTTTTGTGGCCACATGGGAAAGCGACATCGAGGTGATTGGCAGTACAGAGATCCCGTCTGTGCTGATCAGGAACGGGTATTCGTCGGTCCCATGGACGGTTCCGCGGTACTTGATGATCCGTAATCGTCGCGTTGCGATCTGGTTTGTTATGCGGTGGTCAAGGGTAATAACACAGTCTGCAACGTATTCTTCCAGCCCGAATTTCGTGATCGTCCGGTCTCCGCGCTCGCCGGTAACAACCGCGGTTATCCCCTTGTCCTTTAACCAGAGGAAGAGCCTGCGCAGCTCGGATCGCAGGATCGCCTCATTACAGAATCCCGAGAAGATTGCTTCCAGTGTGTCGATGGCAATACGTTTTGCCCCGACTTCATCGATCATGGCACCGAGGCGGATAAATAAACCTTCGAGATCGTATTCTCCGGTCTCTTCGATCTCGGTTCTGTCGATGAAAATGTGATCGAGAACTAATTTTTTCTGTTCGATAAGATCCTCAAGATCAAATCCCAGCGATGTGAAATTTTTCTTTAAATCATCGATCTTCTCTTCAAATGCAACGAAAACCCCCGGCTCATTATAATCCGTAATACCCCTGATGATGAACTCCATCGCAAAGAGTGTCTTTCCGCAACCGGGCCCGCCACTGACAAGTGCCGGTCTTCCCTGGGGGAGCCCGCCACCCGTTATAACGTCGAACCCCTTTATGCCGGATGGGACTTTTGCCAGTTCACCAGGTTCTGCTGATTTGCTTTTGCTCTTTTGTTTCATCTATCAATCTCCCAGTACAACAATGCCTTGGTGTATATATTGTAAAATTAATTGTTACAATAAATAGAAACTTATTTATTTTTTATTAAGCACTTTCTCACTTTACAATTTTTGAAACATCAGGAAAATGGTGTTTTTTATTTTTAAAAATGCAAAAAAAGTCCCAAAGGCCCGGAATCCTATAATTTCAAAATCTGAAAGGTACCCAAATGATTAAGAGATCAATTTCCTTAGAAGATGCATGAAAAATGTCTGGAAAGTCATATTCCTTTTTTTTTATCATAGTATGGGTCTTCTCATCTGCATGTACAGGAAACCCCAAAAAAACTCCCCAGATAGTTACATCAACCCTTCCCTCTTCCGTTCCATCCCCTGGGGCCACTGTCGACCTGACCAACCAGAACTCTCCCCAGGCAGCAACGTTCAGGAATGGTGCGTCATATACCCCACTTGTTTCGCCTCAACCCCAGTCACGTCTTGAAAAAGTGGCGGGAGGATTTTCCTCGCCAATGATGATTGCCGTTCCTCCTGATGACAGCGGACGCTTGTTTGTCGTGGATCAGATTGGTGTCGTGAAGATCATTACACCGGACAATAAAGTTCTCGATGCGCCTTTCCTTGATGTCCGGGATCGCCTGGTTACCCTCAATACAGGGTATGATGAACGCGGTCTTCTCTCCCTTGCGTTTCACCCCGATTATAAAAATAACGGTCGTGTTTTTGTCTTCTATTCAGCACCGCTGCAACCCGGAGCACCAGCCGGGTGGAGCTGCACCAACCACCTCTCAGAATTCAGGGTTTTGCAGGGTAATCCCGATACGGTCGATTTGAGTACCGAGAAGGTCCTGCTCTCAGTCGATAAACCCCAGTCGAATCATAATGGTGGCCAGATTCTCTTCGGACCGGTTGACGGGTATCTCTATCTCCCGCTCGGGGATGGTGGTGGAGCTGATGATACCCAGACCGGCCATACACCCGCAACCGGAAACGCACAGGACATGACAAAACTCCTGGGAAAGATCATCCGTATCGATGTAGATGCGCCACACGAAAGAGGGAAGATGTATGCCATCCCACCGGATAACCCCTTTGTGGCAATACCAGGTGCAGCACCCGAGATTTATGCAAGGGGGTTCCGGAACCCGGCGTACATGTCTTTTGATGCCGGGGGAAACCATACCCTGATAACCGGTGTTGCAGGACAGGCACTGTTCGAATCGGTCTTCATCGTTGACAAAGGAGGCAATTACGGCTGGAATATCCGGGAAGGTACCCATTGTTTCAACCCTGCCGATGATACCAAACCTCCGGCCGGTCCCTGCCCGGTAGTGGGATCCCGGGAGGAACCGTTGATCGGGCCTGTCATTGAACTCGGGCATGATGTGGGAAATACCGTTATCGGGGGTTTCATCTACCGCGGCACAGCGTTGCCGGAATTTCGGGGAAAATATATTTTCGGTGACTGGAGTACCGGTTTTATCAGCGGTGATGGAACGCTTCTGGTATCAACACCTCCGGCAGGGTATGAAATCAGCATGTACCCCTCATCGGTTGCGAACATCACTCCACAGGATAACCGCATGTGGACAACGCAGGAGTTCAGGATTGTGAGTAATTCCAACGGTCGGGTGAATGCATACGTAAGAGGATTTGGCGAAGATGTCAACCGTGAACTCTATGTCCTTACCAGTATGAAGAGCGGTCCCGATCCAAAAGGGACAACCGGAGAGATCTGGAAACTTGTCCGGGCATGAGGGAAGAACATGATGAGCCTGTTATCGCTGTACAAACTGGACGACCTGAGATTGTCGAACCGTATGGTAATGGCACCGATGACCCGGTGTCGTGCGATTGCCGGTAATGTCCCGGGACCGTTGTCTGTCACGTATTATGGCCAGCGGGCCTCGGCCGGTCTGATTATTACCGAGGGTTCCCAAGTGAGTCCAAAAGGAGTCGGGTATGACCGGACCCCGGGTATATACTCCCCGGATCAGGTTGAGGGCTGGAAGAACGTAACACGTGCCGTTCATGAGCGCGGGGGGCATATTTTTCTTCAGCTCTGGCATGTCGGGCGAATGTCGCACCCTGATTTTCTCGGGGGCGACCTGCCGGTGGGACCTTCCGCAATCCAGGTTGACGAAGAAATTCATACTCCCCTGGGGAAAAAGAAGATCCCGATCCCCCGTGCACTTACCTTGGACGAAATCGCGGTAATTATCCAGCAATTCAGGCAGGGAGCAAAGAATGCGAGGGAAGCGGGTTTTGACGGTGTTGAGATTCACGGAGCAAACGGCTACCTGCTGGACCAGTTCCTGCGGGACGGTTCGAACAAGAGGTCGGACAACTACGGGGGCAATCTGGAGAACCGCATCCGTCTCGTACTCGAAGTAACCCGGGCTGTCATCAGCGAGTGGGATGCAAAGAGGGTAGGATACCGCCTGTCTCCGCATTTTTTGATCCATGGGATGTCTGATTCAAACCCCCGTGAAACATTTGTTCGTTGTGCTGAGGAACTGAGCAGGATCGGTATCGGGTATATCCACCTTATTGAACCTGTCGGGGGCAGGCTTGGGGTAACAGAACCCGATGCGCAGATCGCCTCGCTCATACGTGCAAAATTCGATGGAACGCTCATACTGAATGGGGGGTATGATGCTGCGAGCGGGAACGATGCAATCGAACAGGGAGCAGCAGACCTGATCTCATTTGGCGCTCCGTTCCTTGCCAACCCGGATCTCCCGGAGCGGTTCCGGAAGAATGCATCCCTGAATTCTGCGGATAGTTCGACGTATTACACCGGCGAGGAAAAAGGATATACTGATTATCCTGTCATGGGAGCTTAAAAGAAGGAAGAATCATCCGGACTGAAGTGAAAACGGTTTGCAATTTATGTCACAAAGTTTGAAAAACAGAGATAAGCATATCTTTCCCGCATGCAAGAACGATATCGTCCGTCCTTACGGACAAACAAAAAAGAAGAGATGAAACCATGATGCACGAAATGCAACCCGGAATGATGCAGCAGAAAGACATGATCATGATGGAGATGTGGGAAGCCCTTACCGCCGACCAGAAGAAAACCCTCATGAAACGCATGATCGACTCAAAGATCATGATGAAGGAAGGAATGATCAAGCATTTCCAGTTCAAGATAGAAACCATGAAAATGATCAAGAATATGCTGTGAATTTCCCGAGCTGATGAAACACCTTAGTTCAATATTTTTTTCCGTACTCATCCCTGAAAAGAGTATGTTAATTCAAACATTGTCTCAAAATCTGTTTTTTTTTAAAGAGTTGATAGCACTCCCTGAACCATATCCGGCCAGGTGAGATACCCAACGTGCACTGTCCCTTGCCATAAATCCCCCGGGGATTTGCATCGGGCAATCAGGTAGCCGGATACACAATCAGGTATACAGGGACAATCAGGACGAAAAAGTGATACCTGAAAGTTACCGTTATTGCAGTTTTGGTAACAAAAATTTTCGAAAAATCCGTCATGAAAATTTCAGGGCTACGTTGATACGTTACCTAAAAATATCGCATCTATATCGCTGTCAGAATATCCAAGGTTTTGCAGATCGCGTTTTAATTTAACGACAGGAAGCAGATGCGAACTCCATTTTGAAATACTGCAGAAAAAATCACCCATTATTACCGGAAATTCTTCATGGTGGCGGTGAAAAACATGGAGCAGAAATAAAGTAAAGGTATTTTTTCCAACATCATTACCGTATAAATCAGGTCGGTCTTCTGATTCCACCAGAAATTGTTTCCATGCATCTTCCAGATCCTGATTTTTTAAAAAAAGTGAGAACTGCCCGGATGCGAGATAATCTTCGATATCCAGGGAACGCAAATGGGTATATATTCCTCCCATAAGGGTTTTGGTTGAATCTGGCATGAAAGAAATCTTTTTTTTTGAGGATCCGTATTCAGCGAAGGATTATCCTTTCGTGCAGGTATGAGGTATTCACAAGGACTCCCCTGACAGCAAATAAAGACAAGACCTCATTATTTTCCGTTCAAATCGGCCTCACATCTACTTCACGGGGTATCAGTTGCCTGATAACGAAATCCGGCACCTGTTTTGAGGTATATACCGTTACATCAAAATATGCCCGGTTGTCCCGTTCACCTTTGTACTTCAGGTTCATCTGGAGATCGGTATCCACAATCCTGAATCCTCCTAATGTCGTGATCGTTGCACGCCGATCTGCTATCACCCTGTCTTCGCCCACGACCATATTCTGTTTTTCACCATCGATATCAGTGATGATCAGGCCCTGGTTCGAGAGGACAATAATGTGGGTATTCCCGATGGTAATGGTCTGGCCTTCCGGAAATGAAACGCCATAACTGGATGTGAAGGGCTTTGATATTCCCGGAGCCACATTTATCACCGTCACACTCATCGTGAACCAGACAATCGCAGCTAGTAATACGAAAAAAATAATGAGATACATGATAATTTTAGATGCTCCTGAACTTCCCTTTGCTTTTTGCCGGGCGCGTTCGTCTGCAATTGCCTGTTTCCGGGACTGTTCTTTTGCTTTTTCGAGCTCCATCTGCTTCTGCTTTTCGTCTTCCTGTCCCTTTATCCGGGCCTGTTCTTTTGCTTTTTCGAGCTCTATCTGTTTTTGTTTTTCGTCTTCCTGACCCTTTATCCGGGCCTGTTCTGCGGCTTGGTTGTTATCGCGTGAAGTACTATCTGCCATATAAATCCCCCATTTTCCTATCAGATTTTTTTCTTCGTTTACTCTTCCACGTTCATATCAGTTACATTACTGCACCTGACATGACATTTTTCACGATCTCAGAATCATTCAATCTGGAGAATTACCATTCTTAGAATAAACGGCATAATGCTGGATTTTTATAAAAATTTTATGGGGAATTACAGAATTTGTAATAAAAAAACACGCATCATTTTCGCATGATAAACAGGGACGTGAAAGAGAGTAAAAAAATAATCACTAATCTCCTTCTCGAATGCACGAGGGGGTCGCTGAGATCCCAATGGAAAATCATAATAAATTCTCGTGAAAATTTTTATTATAGTTGGCCCGGTGTGTCCAATTCTAATATCCCAGGGCTTCTTTGACGAGAATAAGAGTGACCCGCCCTTCATTCTTTTCATGGGCGAGTATGACACATTTTCCAATCATACTCGGGGTCCCATAGGCTTTCTGCGCCCTGACATTTTCCAGCCGGTACGCGTAGTGCCGGATCCGGTTTAATGCATCTTCGAGGGTCGGGACAATCTTATTTATCCCGACGACAAGGATGAGATGTCCCGCAGCAAAGGGCCATGCCCCCACCCGGCTGCCGCTTGCATCGCAGGCAACGATCTCCCCGGTCTGTGCTATCGCATTTGCCCCGGAGATGAAATAATCGGCGGCAACGGATTTTCTGCGCAGGTCTGCCCGTTTCCTGTCGTCATTTTCTGCCCTGATACTATCATGAACCACATTCCATCCGGACTTTCCTCCGGAGATATATTCTTCATAGCCGATTTCAATGAGAGTCGTCGATGAACCGTTCATCACCTCAGCACCCGGGGGAATGATTTTTTTCAGGTATGCTAATGCATCATCACCATCGGGTGAGATGATGACTTTTATGCCCCGTGCTTCAATTTCATGAACGGTCCTGCTGACAATATCAGGTGAGGGAATACCATTCCATGTATGGGGATCTACACCAGCTTCCGGGATGAGGTTTATCGCACTGTACTGGGTAATTTTTGCCATAACGCTGCCTGCTGCAGTTTTTTGTATCCCGGTGATAAAAAATGATCCTTCATGGGAGAATTTGGCAGGATTGGAGGGTTGATACATATCAGACGGGTACAGGGAATTGTTCTCATCATTGGGAACATCGCCAGGAACGGCAATACGTGGCAGTCAGGTTTTCATCATCACCTGGTTTTTTTTATGGACTGTTTTTAAAAAGACTGTTGATGATTAGCTGCACGTATAAGGTGTCACTCGCTATGCTCCTTAAAAAAAGACAGAAGAAAAAGAACAGATCTGTTTACTGTATGTTCCATAATTTGGAAAATCCAGAAACCATTATCATTATTCCCGGAATATCGGGTTGTCATGCCACACATGCTGGTTCATCATAAGGTTCGTGACTTCGGGAAATGGATTCCCTTCTTCGACAGGGACGAAAGCAGGAGGAAAACCAGTGGATCAAAAAGTGCACGGGTCTTTCAGAATGTTGAAGATCCCACTGACGTATTCATATTATTTGAATGGGATTCTGCTGAGAACGCCAGAAAATTTGGTAAATCAGAGGATCTCAAAAAGACCATGGAACAAGCCGGGGTTATCGGTATTCCCCATATGCACATCCTCAAAGAGGTCCAGAAAAGCAGTGCATGATACCCGGCCCGCCCTCAATGCCAGCCGGCCGGGACAAGGCCAGGGAAAGGAGATACCCATGTTAAAAAGGAATGTAACAACTGCTCCTGAAATTTACACGGAAGAAAAGGGAGGAAGACATCGTGAAAATCGTTATTGATCGTGAGGACTGTTCAATTTGCGGAACCTGCTGGGAGACCTGCCCGGATATATTCGAACAGAATCCAGATGATTCATTCAGCCAGATCGTGGAGAAGTACCGGTTGAAGGGAAACAATGCGGAAGGGGTGCCCCCCGAAGCACTTGAGGAATGTGCAGCCAAAGCAGCCGAACTCTGCTGTGCTGAAGTCATCCATGTTGAAGAGGAATGAAATTCCACCGGTCGGCTTTTCCACGTTGTGCAAACACATGGTTAGAACCGATGGTCAGAATCGCAGGTTATGCATAATGGGCACAAAATTTCAGAAATTCTGGAATTGAAAAACCCAGTATATCAGGTATTTTTATGGCATTATTATCAGAAAGACACCTTCCTGTCAAATCCCGCCAAGGAGATTTTTGAGAAAATACCGTAAAATAATCCCCTGTAGTTTTGCCTGCCACGTTACAAAAAATGAAAACTATCAAAAGACTTATGAAATCTGGATGTGACTTGCTCAC
>Ga0210091_1000060_pt1 | contig 8950 bp, 12 predicted proteins | sample WestPond_Cattail_5_FD_185581 | JGI IMG/M metagenome (GOLD analysis project Ga0210091, IMG submission 185581) | Wetland microbial communities from the San Francisco Bay, California, USA, that impact long-term carbon sequestration -... | ecosystem: Environmental > Aquatic > Marine > Wetlands ... | reverse complement strand
AATACCAATTTTAATTGCAGATAAGTCAATTGAGTTGTCTAATGAGATGAAAAGACCTGTTCAATTTCTTCGAGAAAACCTGCTTAAAGGAATTAAAGATATAGATTCATTGCTGGAAAATGAATTCATCAAAAATGACGAATCTTTTAAAGATGTTTTACTGGAACGAAAGAGATTTTATGAGAAAGTATTGAATCGATTTAAAACGGTAAAAGCCGATGAGGCATTATTGACCGACCTTTATGATGTTTTTTTAGATCCCTTCGGGTCATTCTCGGATGATTTTTTTTATTATCCTGACAAAGAGTGGTTCGAAAAATATATATTCTCACAATTTTTTTTAATTTTGCAGCAGCGGAAAGGGAGGCCATATAAGATTTTTTGGAAGGCATTACAAATTATTATTTATGAATTATTGATTGTTAAATCCCCTGAAACCCAAAAACCATATATTCAATGGGCCAAGAAACTCACAGCAACCATCATAAATGAATTCTTCGAACGTTGGAAAACCCCCCCTTCTTACCCCGAAGGCACGTCGGGGGATTCCGCAACCTTCATCTATGAAAATTATGGACCTTGGAACCTGCCAATATTAAGAGCCAAAGATATAGACAATTCTTTGCATTCCTCTTCTTAAACATTCCTAATAAATAATTTCTGATTTTTTATTATTTAGTTCTCTCCTTTTTTATTCGAGAATATCGACTATCAGTAAAATAAAAAGGAGACGCGAATGAAAAATAAAGAATGCCTACCCCTCTATGACATTCACCAGGCCGCCTTTCTTGAATTTCATCACATCCAATTAAAATTGACTAAGCAGGGAAGCCGGATTGTCTTCGAGGTCCCCGCTAATGAAAAGACCTATGAATTACTCCGGGGATATCAGGGCAATCCACCTATTCCATTACTTGATTTTGTGGCCGTTTTGAGACGGCTCCGGGCACGAATGCTCGAGGCTCGCGACGAAAACGGGAGAAGAAAACGAGAGACGGGGATGGTGAATAATGAACGGTTGGGCCAAAACTAAAGCGGCCGCCAAATATGCCGGGGTTTCCGACCGAACCTTCCCGCCATGGCTAAAGGACGGCCTTCGACATTCCCGCTTGCCCTCCGGGTCAATCCTTATCCGCTATACGGCCATCAATGAATTTTTGGAACACTATTCCAATGATCACAACCAGGTTGACGAGATAGTCAAACAAACACTTCAAGAGTTTTCGAGGTGACCATGTCTCCGGAAGAGAAGAATCTAAAACGGAAAGTCCTTTTGAAAAGCCAAGCCATTAAGATCCTACGCCAAGAGAAAGAGGCACTAAAAGAAAAATTATTCCTCTTGAAGATGAAGGGGATGCTTGAAGATCAGATGCAAAAACGGTTCGACCCAAAACTTTCAGGGAAATTGGATGCCGTCTTAATCCTCATGGAGAACTGAATGGCCTTCGAAACTAACACTAAATTCCGGAAAAGGTACCGAAATCTTTTTAAAAAAGATCCCTTATCCGCAAACCTTTTCCTATTACTTTGCGAACTGGCTGGCCCGGAAGGGAAAGTCACTCTTCCCGAAGAGCCCGGAGCGATGGACCAAGAGCTTCAGGCCCTATTTGCCGCTCGTTTTGGAGATCCCGAAGGGTGGCAGTTATGAATCGGGGGTATGTGAAACTTTGGAGAAAATCGCTTGAGGGAGGATGGCTTCAGAATCCGGAGCTTTGGACCTTCTGGACCTGGTGCTTACTTAAGGCCTCCCATAAGGTCATAGTAGTAAGGGTAGGTTTCCAGGAAATCACCCTGGAACCGGGTCAGTTCATCTTTGGACGGTTAAGAGCTTCCAAAGAATTGAAGATGAGTGAGCGAAAAATCCGCTCCTGTATTGACCTTTTAAGAAAAGCCGATAATTTGACCATCAAAACGACCAACAAGTTTTCTATAATTACTATTGTGAATTGGCCTACTTATCAGGCCGACAAATCAGAAAACGGCCAGCAAAACGACCAGCCAGCGACCAGCAAACGACCACAAACAAGAATTAAGAAGAATGTAAAGAAGAACCCCAACGAAATTTTTTCGGAAATTTCCCTCCTGACCGACCAAATCTTTTCTTCTCCTGAAGGGATAGCATTATTTACCAAAACCATAGAAGCCATATCAACCACCAGGAAAACAAACCGGATTTTCCCTTCGGTTATCCTTAAACTCATTCAGGACTTCCAGGGATACCCCGAGGGCCAGGTATTAACCGGGATGAAGACCTACCTTGAAAAGGATTATCACAAGGAGGGCAAAAAGGAGGCCTACCTTCTCGGGATTATCCGAAACCAGAAACCAGACCCTACCCCTATCCCCGAATTCAAATCAACCGGAAGCCCCCTTCTCGATGCCTATAACCGGGGAAGACCCAAACCGTGGGGATTAACTCATGAACGCCCTTGACTACATCCGCGATAAAGGCCTTGACCATCGGATAAACGCCGGCCAGATTATTTTGAAGCGGTGCCCTTTTTGCGGTGATGAAGGAAGTCATTTTTATATAGACCCCGGAGAAGAAGGCCTTTTCTTTTGTCATAAATGCCAAGAGAGGGGAAACCTGTCCACGCTCAGAAAAAATTTCTGGGACATCCTCGTTAAACCATCTTCCAGAAATGGCACCTGGAAGACACAGGCCGGTATTTATCAGGCTTTCCCTGGAAAGGACATAGGGGAGCATAGGCCGGACCCCAAATCCGTCACACAAGCCCATGAAAGGCTTTTAAACAACCCGGAAGTCCTGAGTTACGTTACCGAGGCCCGGGGGATCAGCCTGGAGGCCTTGAACCATTTTAAACTCGGGCTCCAGATCGATCGGGATGGATCCCAATGGCTTGCGATCCCCCACTTTATCAAAGGTGAATTGGCCAACATAAAATCTCGGTCCCTTCCACCCGTAGAGAAGACCTTCCGAAGAGTTGCAGGGTGCCCGAGTGTCCTTTTCAATACCAATGCTTTGGAAAGCCAGGAAGAGATTTACCTCACCGAAGGCGAAATCGATGCTGTCACCTTATGGGACCAAGGGATAAAGAACACAGTAGGGGTTACAACCGGGGCCGGATCCTTTAATTCCGAATGGATTGACCAGTTAAAACCAATTAAAAAGATTTACCTTTGTTATGACCCGGATGAGCCCGGCCAGAAGGGAGCCAGGGAAGCGGCCAGGAGACTTGGTTATGACCGATGCTTTAACGTGGTCTTGCCGGATGGTCAGGATATCAACGAATTCTTTCGGTCCGGAAAAGATATCTTCGATTTTCAGACCATGGTCAACGAGGCTGAACGTTTTGACGTGGCCGGAGTAATATCTATTGAGAAAGCCTTTGACCGATACCGCGAAGAACTTAAGAAACCGGAGCTTCAAACCGGGATCCTTACCCCGTGGCCTTCCGTCAATAGGCTTATCCGGATCGGATTTCAACCGGGAGACCTGGTTATACTGAGTGCTCCCCCGAAAATGGGGAAAACATCTTTTGCCATTCAAATAGCCTCTTTTTCTTCCCTGAATGATATTCCCGCACTTTTCTATTGTCTTGAAATGAGGCCCATGAAGCTGATTCAAAAGATTGTCCAATGTGAGGCCCGGTCTGAAGTTATCAGGACAGAAGAGATTAACCGGGCCGGGAAGAGGTTTTCAGGGAAACCCCTTTATTTAGGTTACTGTTATCAGAAACCTGAGTTAAACGGGGTTATTCAGACCCTTAAAGAGGCCATCCGAAGGTATGGGTTGAAATTTCTGGTGTTTGACCATTTGCATTTCCTTTGCCGGTCCATCTCCAATCAGGTCCAGGAGATAGGGCTTGCAGTCCAGGCCTTCAAGTTTCTTGCTGAAGAAATGGAGATCCCCATTATCCTAATTGCCCAACCCCGAAAGATACAACCGGATTCGATTATGACGGCCATGGATTTGAAGGACTCTTCGGCAATATTTTCGGACTGTGACCACTTGATTATACTACATCGTCAAAGAGTGACCGGAAGTAAGGAAACCATTGAGGGCAAACAGCCTCCACATAATCAGGCCTACGAGTCGATAACTTTGGTCAGGGTGGAGGCTTCCCGGTACAACCCCGGAGGGGAGGCCCTTCTTTTCTTTCATGGGGAATGGTCCCGATTTGATTCGTTAGAGGAAAGATAAATCCATCTTTTTACTATTTGGAATGCTTTGGAATGAATTGGGAATAAAGGAACAGAGACGATGGGCAGAAAACCACCTATCCCCTTGACTTTAAATGAATTGGAACAGGCAAAAGCCTTATCCGCCCTTGGAAAGACTTATCATGCCATAGGCCAGCATCTTGAGCGGGACCCCAAGACGATCAAGAGCGCATTGACAAAGAGCCCGGTAGTAATCCGGGAAATTAATGCGATTAAAGAAGACTTGGCGGCCATGTTTGAAGATACAGCAAAACGGATGATCGCGAGTATTACTGACGAGGATATAGAAAAAATCAACGCCTATCAACGGACAGTGGCCGCAGGAATCTCTACGGACAAGATGAGATTACTGAGGGGGGAGTCCACAGAGAGGATTGATGCTTTTGTTCTGACCGCAGATTTGGCCAAGCTCCGACAGGAGCGCGAGCGGCTGGAGAGAATAGTTGCCGGGCGGAAAGTGGGAAATGGTATTAAATCCATGCCAGATGATGGAAATGAGCATGAATAAAGGACTTTTTGTTTTTTTCAATACAAGGACGAATCTATGTGCTTAATCATGCTCTCAGTTTCCCCCCTACCCCCCCCCTTGCACACGGGCTATTAGGTAAAAGAGGAAAGCAGTCTATCGTCTAAGAATTAAAGGGTAATCGTTTGGATTGAGAACACATGGAAGCTAAGATCAATATTGACACACTGGAACTTGTCAAAGAAATCATCAACGCCTTGAGTCCATTATTAACTAAGGGTCAAGGGGAGGATAAAATCATGGGCGTCCAAGAATTGGCCGATTATTTAGGAGTGAACAGGGACACGATTTATAAGAAAGTGGGCCTTTATGAAATCCCCTTTTTCAAAATAGGTGACCTGACTAAATTCAAGAAATCCCAAATTGATCAATGGATTGAAAGCCAGACCAGAAAACCTATCCCTTCCAAAAAACCATAAAAAAATGAAAACATTTTTCTGGCCTGCTGATTAGTAGTCAGCGGATATAGGAAAATATAGTTGTAAAATCAATTCTTTTTATATGGGTGTGAAGCGGATTGTGAACCACTAAAAATACTTGACAAAACCTAACAATGTTAGTATAAAATAAATCATGGGATGGAGCAAAGAAGATATAAAGGGATTCCGGGAAGAATATAAACTCACCCAAAAAGAACTTGGGGACCTCCTGGGGGTGTCTCAAAATTATATCTTCATGATTGAGGCCGGTTTAAGAAAGCCGGGTAAACCCTTGATACTCCTCTTGGATTGTGTCCAAGAAAAGTTAATTCGGAAACGAAAGGAGGTGAAAAAAAATGCCAAAAGGGAAAAAGGAAAAGGCCAGGGCTAAAGGGGTTTTCAAGCGGGGAAACATTTATTGGATCTGTTACAAAAACCTTGACGGAAGAATTATCAGGGAATCAAGCGGGTCTGAAAATTACAATGATGCCATTGACAAGCTTGACATTAGAAGGCGGGAAATCAAGGAAGGTTCTGAACCGGAAGTTAAAAAGATTCCCAATCATACCTTCAATGAACTGGCTGAAGAATACCTTAAATGGGCTGAAAGGCAGGGATCTTATGATCGGAAGAAAAGGCTTATAAGCCAATTAACAAAAGAATTTGGTCATCTTCCATTAAGGCGGTTCAATACCCTGCTGATTGAACAATTTCAGACCGAGCGATTGAAGAAGGGGAATAAACAAGCCAAAGAAAACAACCCTCCCGAGGGAAACAAACCGGCCACGGTAAACCGTCTATTAGCCACTTTAAAGCATATGTTCACCAAGGCGGTTGACTGGAACATGGTCGAGGAGGGGACCTTGAAGCGGATCAGAAAAGTTAAACTGCTTCAGGAAAACAATCGGCGATTACGGTATTTATCTAAAGAGGAGATACAAAGCCTATTAGGTCAATGTGATTCCCATTTAAGGCCTATTGTTGTTATGGCTTTAAATACGGGTTGCAGGAAATCGGAAATCCTTAACCTGCAATGGGTCCAGGTTGATTTGAAACATGGGTTCATTCTTTTGGATCATACCAAAAACGGGGAGAGGAAGGAAATTCCGATTAATGGGACCCTCAAAGAATCATTGGAAACCCTTTTCCAGGGGACCAAAGAGAGGCCAAGGAGATTAGATGTTCCCTGGATATATTATGACCCCCGGACAGGAAAGCCCTACCAGGACATTAAACGGGCCTTTAAAACGGCTTGCTTTAAGACGGGAATAAGGGACTTCCATTTCCATGATTTAAGACACTGTTTCGCTTCACACTTGGTTATGAGCGGGGTTGATTTGACGACAGTAAGGGAACTTTTAGGCCATAAGACTTTAACCATGACCCTTCGTTATGCTCATCTTGCACCAAGTCATAAGGTAAGGGCAGTGGATTTGTTAGACCAGACCATCAATTACAAAGAAGAAAGCATTTTGGAAGAAAAAAAATCCGGTTCACAATTACTTCACAATTTGGCTTAAAAAATAAGGCTATGAGGGGGATAAAGAGGGACTAAGTGTTTGATATAAGGTGGAGCCGGCGATGGGATTTGAACCCGCGGCCTGCTGATTACGAACCCCCCCAAGGCTCCCCCTCTTCTCCCTCATTACCCCTTCCTATACAGATTTGTTGGAAAAGCTGCAATAGAACATGAAGGTTTTACCGCCCTATTTGGCCTTAATTTGGCCTAACGGGTTCACAATTACTTCACAGTTAAGGGAGAGAACACCTCCACTTTGGAGCCAAGATGTAAGGACCAGAACGTTCTTGACTTTACTCGGTGAATTTGGTTAATTGTGAAAAAATTAGTTAAGATTCAGACTTGCTTTTAATTGGCAACCCTAACCGGAGAGGTCGTCAATGGAAGAATATCAGACCCCATTTCTCAGAAGAGAGGTGGGGTTTTTTGTTTTAAAAAAAATAGTCGAAAGAGGAAAAAATGGCATGATAACACGATCAGTCAGAGCAAGAATAGGCCTAATTTTATTGTTTTTATTCATATTTTACTCCGAATTGTCCTATGCAACAGATAATAGGTGGAGGTACTTTGCTACAAATGGGTTAGGTGCTATGCTCTATTATGATATCGACAGTGTGACGGTGTACGACAATAAGATAGTTAAAGTTTGGTACAAGATAATTCCAAACAAAGCTTCAGAAAGTCCAGTACGTGAAGCGAAATTCCTGGATGAGTTCAATTGTGACAAGAGAGAATCCCGCTCCCTTAAAAATCATTTTTATTACAAGGATGGAAACGTCAAATCCGATTTAGAAAAAACCAAATGGGGGGATATTGAACCAGAGACATGGGAAGAATCTCTTTTCAATATTGTGTGTAAAAAGAAATAGAACTCTGTCTAACCATCTAAAGGTTGAGACGATATAGAAGGCTCGTTTCAAACCATCCTTGAAGAGGCCAAGAGGATTTTTTGATTCTTGTTATAGGATAACTGACTTTGGGGGTGAAGAAAATCTGCTTGAAGAATTTATTAGTCTTCCTCTATGGGTATGGAGGCGAACCGAGATGAAAAAAATTTTATTTTTGCTGGCCTTGGTGTTCGCTGTAATACTATGGATTCCTCAAATTACAAACGGGGGCGAATCAAATTCCAATGAATACCTCCAAACAAAGAAAAACCAATCCAACAAGGGTAGCATCGATGCTCCTTTTCAAATTGGGTACTGTTATCTGAATGGAAAAGGGGTCAAGAAAGACCCTGTCGAGGCTGCAAAGTGGTTCAAGATAGGTGCCAAAAGGGGAAACATGCAAGCCGCTTTTGAGTTGGCTGGTATGTACAAAAGAGGCGAGGGTGTTGATCAGGACCTGAAAGAAGCGATAAGATGGTATAAAAAAATATATGAAAGCAACAACCAAATGTTTGCCTCTTTGGCACATCTCTGGGTAGTCATTTTAAAACCTTATGAATTGGGACTGGGCGACCAATGGAAGCCCTTTTTTTTATCCAAGGGAGACCAAGCAGCCTATATTGATACATCGAGCACAGTGCGCCTTCCTGATAATAAAATAAGGGCCTGGAGTATGGAAGAGACACCAAATCATGAGTGGTTTATATTATGGTTGTATGAAATAGATTGTACACAACGAATGATTATCTTGCGTGATTGTAAGGTAGGGCCATCAAATATGGATTTGGATAAACTAACCGTTCAACAAAAAAATAAAAAACATATAGATTATCATGGGGTATGTTCAATGTTTGAATCGGGCTCTCCATCTTATCAATATCTCGATCCAACATCAGACCGTGATACGGCGAAGTATAACATGTGGTGTACCGGTAAGAATAGCCTGTTGGGAGAATGAACCAAAAGCCGCACTCCACGGCCTATCCCCTATGAGATTTAGAAAAATACGATAACGGGAAAGAAAAGTGTCTAAAGAGAAAAGCAAAATAGGAAAAAAGTTTGATTCTGCCATATCACCAAAATCTTTTTCTTCTCCTGAAGCCTTAGCCGCTGAATATCTTAGCGGACACATACGGGGTAGAAAATCTCTCAAATTGCGAAGAGAAAGAGTATTTAATCCAAAAGACTCGGATGACTTTCAATGGATCAAAAAAACATTCGAGGATAGGTTATCCCTGGAAACCAAAGAAACGCTAAGGAAAAATTATGAAAATGTGACCAGATGGCATATTACTGAAACGCTCCGAAATTTCGAAATACCAATTTTAATTGCAGATAAGTCAATTGAGTTGTCTAATGAGATGAAAAGACCTGTTCAATTTCTTCGAGAAAACCTGCTTAAAGGAATTAAAGA
>Ga0210091_1000058_pt1 | contig 9175 bp, 9 predicted proteins | sample WestPond_Cattail_5_FD_185581 | JGI IMG/M metagenome (GOLD analysis project Ga0210091, IMG submission 185581) | Wetland microbial communities from the San Francisco Bay, California, USA, that impact long-term carbon sequestration -... | ecosystem: Environmental > Aquatic > Marine > Wetlands ... | reverse complement strand
AAAAAAATATAATCCCCTGCCATCACCATCGATTGTTCTTAACCGCCGAACATTAATACTTCCACATTTTTCATCAATTCATGAATCAATCCATTTTTTCTGTTGGTCTATCTTTGTTATTGTGTATTTAAAAACACATCAACAACCAAAAAAATACAATAATGTATAAATATGTACAAAGTTGACTTTTATACAGACAACCATGTCCGTTGCGGGGAGAGAGTGGTCCCCCTGTAAAACTCCAAAAATTTATTTGTGGATTGCAGGATTATCAAAAACCGTGTAATTCGCGATGATAACCTCTGGGAGTGGAAATTGCAGCTATGAAAAACGATCTCACATTGAACCTTGGATTACAGGAATACCTCAGCGCAGTGAAGGATCAGCCAAAACCGCTGATCATCCCGATTTGTGCTGAACTTCCTTTACCGGATATCTCACCACTGGATGTGTATTCAGGCACCAGGAACGGTTGTGGATTCCTTCTCGAATCGATGGAAGGCAGCGAAAAAATTGCACGCTATTCCTATATCGGGATCGATCCCGAGTTCGTGGTCACATTAGGTTATACAGTAGATGCGCAGGGAAATGAACCCTATATTGCGATTGCAAAAGATCCGGAAGGTGAGACACCCGTTGACAAGATCAAATCAATCCTCTCCAGGTTCTGCTACGTGAACGTAAATGCACCCCGTTTTTTCGGAGGTATGGTCGGTTATTTTGCATATGATTGCGTGCACTCACTCTTTGGAATAGCAGGCGGAGGATACGACGACAGTCTGACTTCGATAAGGAACCAGAACTGCGAAAACCATGACGCCCGGTTCATGCTTACCAAAGACTGCATCATCTTTGATCACGCACAGCATAAACTCTACATCTTTTCTAGCCCGTTCCTCACCTACGATTCAGACCTGAAAAAAGAATATGAACGAAGTGTTGATAAGATCCAGACACTGCTGGAGCATATTGCAATCCTGAAATCGGAGAAACATACCGGTGCTGCGGTGAAGCAGAGAAGTGGAAAAAAGCCGGCATATATTCCATCAATATCACAGGAAGCATTTGAGCGATCAGTAAGGAGCGTTCAAGAGCATATTTACGCCGGGGACATCTTCCAGGCAGTGCTCTCACACAGGCTGGATTGTGCAGTGAAGAACGATCCGTTCGCGATCTATACAGCTCTTCGTGAGATCAATCCGAGCCCGTATATGTATTATCTTGATTTTGGCAGTGAACAGGTTATTGGGGCGAGCCCGGAGATGCTCGTGCGTGTCGAAAGGCGGCGGGTAACAACGGTACCAATCGCTGGCACCCGTCAACGGGGACGCAATGCCCGGGAAGATACCCAACTTGCACACGAGCTCCTGGCGGATCCCAAAGAGCGTGCTGAGCACACAATGCTTGTTGATCTCGCACGCAACGATCTGGGAAGGGTATGCCGCTTCGGTTCCGTGGAGGTTGAAGAATTCATGGGAATCGAGAAATTCTCCCATGTCCAGCATATCGTTTCAACGGTCACCGGCATGCTCAAAGACAACCTTGACTGTTACGACGCATTCAAATCTTGTTTTCCTGCAGGCACTGTTTCGGGTGCACCAAAAATACGGGCAATGCAGATTATTGAAGAAGAAGAATCACAAACCCGCGGGCTCTATGCCGGCGCAGTGGGTTATATCGGGTTTGACCGGAATCTTGAATTTGCCATTGCAATCCGGACAATTATTGTCCGCAAAGGGCGGGCATACATACAGGTAGGGGCGGGAATTGTTGCTGATTCGATCCCGGAAAATGAATGGAAAGAGACCCGGAGTAAGGCATCCGCAATGCTGCAGGCTATAGAGCTGGCGGGTGTGTTTTCATGAAAGTCCTGATCGTGGACTGCTATGACAGCTTCACCTTCAACCTGTACCAGCAGGTGGGCAAACTAGGCGGCAATCCGGTTGTTATGACGTGCGATACTTCGCTTGAACGCCTTAAAAAATCCGGGTGCGAGCGCATTATCCTTTCACCCGGACCGGGGACACCTCATGATTCGGGGGTCTGTCCTGAAGTACTGGAAACCATGAGCAGGACAATTCCCACACTGGGTGTCTGTCTCGGGCACCAGGTTATATGCTCTGCATTTGGGGGAGACGTCATAAGGGCAGATCACCTGATGCATGGAAAGACCTCTGCCATCCAGCACGATGGGAAGGGGATTTTTACTGGTGTACCGGCACCATTCATCGCGACACGATACCACTCGCTTGTTGCCGGCAAAGATTCGCTTCCAAGCGAACTTGTGGTGACTGCTACGAGCCTGGATGATGGGTATATCATGGGTGTGCGGCACTCATGCTATCCCATAGAGGGCGTGCAGTTCCATCCGGAGAGCATACTCTCGCAGGAAGGCGATCGGATTATCAGAAATTTCCTCACCGGCACAGCGGGGGTATAATGATGTTTACGGAGATGCTTACAAAACTTGCGGTGCGGCAGGATCTGACCGCTGCTGAAGCTGCAGAGGTGATGAGAACAATTATGGTGGGGGGAGCATCGCAGGCACAAATCGGTGCATTTCTCCTTGCATTACACATGAAGGGTGAGACTGCAGAAGAGATCGCGGCATTTGCACGCGTGATGCGGGATCATGCGATAATGGTAAAACCAGTGACCGGGCGGATGCTTGTCGACACCTGCGGTACTGGTGGAGACGGGGCTCAGACATTCAATATCAGCACCGCTTCTGCCTTTGTCGCCGCAGGTGCCGGCTGTCCTGTTGTTAAACATGGTAACAGGAGTGTGAGCAGCAGGTGTGGTTCGGCAGATGTTCTTGCCGCACTGGGAGTAAATCTCGCAACTGAGCCGGAAGTGCAGGAACATATTGTGGAAAAGGTTGGTATTGCATTCTTTTATGCCCCTTATTACCATCCTGCAATGAAACATACCATGACTGCACGCAGGGAGCTCGGGTGCAGAACTGTGTTCAACATCCTTGGCCCCCTGGCAAACCCTGCCGGTGCACAGGCACAGGTTCTGGGCGTCTACTGTCCGGGTCTTACAGGTACTATGGCAGATGTGCTAAGAATTCTTGGGATTTCGCGGGCGATGGTCGTTCATGGATCCGGTCTTGACGAGATCACAACTACTGGTGAGACCGTAGTCGCCGAGGTTGATAATGGGATGATACAAAAATACACTATCAGGTGTGAGGGATTCGGTATTGAGCCTGCGCAGCCAGCGGATCTCGAAGGAGGCGATGCTCAGGAGAATGCCCGTATTATCAGGGATATTCTGCAGGGTGAGCGTGGTGCAGCACGGGACATCGTGCTCATGAATGCAGGAGCCGCAATCTATGTCGGGGGGGTGGCTCAGGATCTTCGTAAAGGGATACGGCTTGCCGAAACCTCTATAGATTCTGGGAATGCATCTGCCCGGCTCAATGCACTGGTGGATGCAACACGGGGGTTAGCATGATACTCGATGAGATTATCCGGTGCACCAAAAAAAGGGTTGCCCGGCTGCCGACATCATTCCCGGAGAACGGTTCCTGCCCTCATGCAAGCCTGATAGATGCGATACGGAACAGAAACAGCAGGAACGCGGTCATCGCAGAGATCAAATGCACCTCACCCAGCCGGGGCATCATCCGCCGCAACGTGGATATGGCGATGATGGCTGGTGCTCTTTCTGGAAGTGGCTGCGTAGCACTCTCGATCCTGACCGAGCCATATTATTTCGGGGGAACAGGACAGGACATCGCCCGGGTGAAATCTGCGGTTACCATCCCGGTTCTGCGCAAGGATTTCATTATCGATGAACAGCAGATCGCTGAGTCACGAGCACTCGGTGCTGATGCGGTTCTTCTGATCGCAGCTGTTCTTAAAGAGCGTTTGCCGTTATTTGTTGATCTTGCGTTCGAGTACGGTCTTGAACCGCTCGTCGAGGTCCATACTGCGGAGGAAGTGGAGACGGCTCTTGCCACACAGGCAGAACTGATCGGGATCAACAATCGCTGCCTGTCGACTCTGTCCATCGATCGTTCCACTACCCGCCTCCTCTCGGAAAGCATTCGATCTGCAGGTAGAGCGATCATATCAGAGAGCGGTATGCGGTCAGCAGATGATGTTCGGGAGATGAAACCCTTCTGCGATGCATTCCTGATCGGTTCATCGATCATGGGGCATATACGACCCGAAAAAAAGCTGGAGGAGTTCGTATGCGCATAAAGTGCTGTGGAATAACAAGCCCGGGGGATGCCCGTGTTGCGGAAGCGTGCGGTGCGGATGCAATTGGGGTTGTGGTTTTTTCCCCCCCGTCACTCCGTTCTGTCACACCTGGACGGGCGCGGGAAATATTTGATGCTGTGGGACCGTTTACCACAAGGGTCGCGGTGAGTCATACCACTTCGGACAACGATCTCAAACAAATCCTTGCACTTCACCCGGATGCAATCCAGATATCTCATCCTTTTGTATTCCGGAACAAACCGGGCACAAAGGTGATCCGGGTAATTGGGCGAGACAAAACGCTACCTGAAGACTGTGATGCAATTATCGTGGATGAGAGCCACGGCAGTGGGAGATACTTTGACCGGTCTCATGCCCGAGATGTTGTGAAGAGATCGAAGGTGCCGGTAATCCTTGCCGGAGGCCTGAATCCGGAAAATGTGGCAGAGGCCATACGGCAGATCCAACCGTATGCTGTTGACGTAGCAAGCGGTATTGAGAAGTTACCTGGTATCAAAGACCACCGGAAAATTGCTGCATTCATCGCGGCAGCACGGAGTTGAGTAGCCTGACAACAAAGGGAAGATATGGAAAATACGGCGGGCAGTATGTCTCTGAGACCCTGATGAGCGCCCTCATCGACCTTGAAGATGCATATGGAAGGGTGAAGAAGGATCCTCAGTTCATAAGCGATCTTACTGCATTGCAGGCAGAATACGCAGGGCGCGAGACGCCGCTTACCTTCTGTCCGAATGCATCACGGGAACTCGGCTGTAAGATATACCTTAAGCGCGAGGATCTCGTGCATGGTGGCTCACATAAACTGAACAATACCCTTGGGCAGGCTCTGCTCGCACAACGGTTGGGCAAGAAACGGCTGATTGCCGAGACTGGCGCGGGGCAACACGGGGTTGCTACGGCGATTATCGGAGCAGCACTCGGAATCCCCGTCGAAGTCTACATGGGGGAGGTGGACACCCGGCGACAGGCGCTCAATGTCTTTCGTATGGAACTTATGGGCGCAACGGTGATTCCGGTGAAATCAGGGACACGGACACTCAAGGATGCAATCAATGAAGCGCTCCGCGACTGGGTGGCAAACGTGCAGGACACCTATTATCTGATCGGTTCGGTCGTCGGCCCGCACCCGTACCCGCTCATGGTCCGGGACTTCCAGTCGGTGATTGGCAGGGAGGCACGGGAGCAGATCATGAGAAAGGAGGGGCGGCATCCGGATACCGTTGTTGCCTGCGTCGGTGGTGGTTCGAATGCGATCGGGATCTTCTACCCGTTCCTTTCCGATGATGTTGAATTGATCGGCGTAGAGGCAGGGGGTGAAGGGATTGAAACAGGAAGGCATTCTGCCACTCTCTGTGCCGGGGATGAGGGAGTACTGCATGGAACACTTTCATACCTCTTACAGGATGACTACGGGCAGGTATTACCCACGCAAAGCATATCGGCCGGACTTGACTACCCGGGCGTTGGCCCGGAACATGCGATGCTCAGGGACAACCACCGCGTGACCTATACAGCAGTGAATGACCCTGAAGTTCTGGACGCCTTCAGGTTCCTCTCAAAAACCGAGGGAATCATACCGGCACTGGAGTCTGCCCATGCTGTAGCATATGTAATACAGAATGCGGATCGGTTTGACCAGGATGACATTGTGGTCATCAATCTTTCAGGGCGTGGCGACAAGGATGTAGCTGAAGTGGCAGCAATGTCGGGGAGATCCTGATGGGAGGGATTGAAAAGGCATTTGCTACGATGAAAAAGCCGGTTTTCATCGGCTTTATTGTAGCAGGGGATCCGGATAAGGGCACCTCTATCAGGATCGCCAGGGCGCTGATTGCCGGGGGAACGGACATCCTTGAACTGGGGGTGCCCTTCTCTGATCCGGTGGCAGATGGTCCGACAATCCAGAAAGCTGACGAAAGGGCGCTTGCAGCCGGCACAACCCCGGATACCGTGTTTGACATCGTACGGGAGATCCGCAAAGAGTCTGATGTGCCGATCGTTTTTCTCACGTATTACAACATCGTTCATCATCGCGGGATCGAGCGGTTCTACCGTGATGCGCACGATGCCGGTGTTGACGGCATCCTGATAGCCGATATGCCGGTCGAAGAGTCTGAGGAGATCTGTGCCGTTGCATCCGGGTACCGTATCGATCCCATCTTTCTTGTTGCCCAGACAACCTCTGATAATCGGATGAAAAAGATCGTTGCAAAAGCACGGGGGTACCTTTACCTTATTGCAGCATTCGGGGTAACCGGAGTGCGTGACCAGATATCCGAAGACGCAATCGATCTCCTTCACCGTGCCCGCAGGCACACGGCGCTTCCACTTGCCCTCGGCTTTGGCATCTCAACGCCCGCACATGCACGGATCTGCGCCAGTGCTGGTGCAGATGGAATCATAGTCGGCAGTGCAATTGTTGAAATTGTCGAACGGAACCTTCAGGATACGGATGTGATGGAGCGTGAACTCAGGGAATACGTATCTGCAATGAAAGAAGCATAGTAAATTTCACAGCAGGACTGCCAAATTATTTTTTTCTTTTTTATTCAACGCGTTCCCCAAAATATCCATGAAACGCGAGTGCATCGATCACTGCATTTTCCCATCGGATGTCATCGTGAGAGGGCAACTGCGGTGAGATCCGTTCTTTCCAAATCTGCTTCAATGCTTCGTCCGTAGTTTTGAGATCATTGCGCCCCATAATCCTGCCGCATTCGGGGCCGTCAGGGTGACGGATCACTATCCGGTAACAGCGGAAATCCCTGCAGATTCTCGGTCGTGTGGCATAGATTGCACAGGCAATACCTTTCCCTTTCTGGTTTTCCCGCATGAACGCGCACCCTTTCACCTGCTTGCCCTCTTTTAAGGAGGGGGGTTGACTATCGGTATAATCTGACTCAATATGGGCGAGGAAAAGTTCGTTTTTTATTCCGTAACGGCAGTAATAATCGCGGCTGGAAAGCTGCCGCTCGATTTTTATAAATTCCCCAAAACTACAACAACATTTCCCGCAGTGGTCGCATTCGAACTTAGCCATACTACGTATTTCATGTGAGGGAGATTTGAAGATAAAACATGAGGTGAAAGTTCCTTAGGTACTGATAGCAGAAAAAAGAGAAGTCAGGAGAGAAAAAGGTTTACCTGCAAAAGAAGATTGGCTGTACTAAAACAAATCCTCGTTATTGGCAGACGGTAAAATGCAAAAAGCTCTTGATTTATTACTTCAGAAATAATCAAAGGACACAAGGACAAGTGTGAAAATGACAATAACCCGGGTCCTCTTTATCTGTACGGCCAATGCCGCCCGATCCCAGATGGCAGAAGGGCTGCTCCGGGCAAAATACGGTGAGCGGTACGAGGTTTTCTCCGCCGGTACCCGGCAGGCGAATGTGAGCGCCCGGGCGATAACCGTGATGCAGGAGATTGGGATTGACATCTCTCACCACCGTTCAAAAACCCTCGCAGAATTTGAGGGGGTATCCTTTGATCTTGCAGTAACTCTCTGCGACAACGCCCACGCCATCTGTCCTATTGTATCCGGAGCAAAAAAGACAATCCATCACGGATTTCCCGATCCCCATCTGACACCGGGCAGCAATGATGAGGTTCTCGAGGGTTATCGTAATGTACGAGATATGATTTTGCTATGGATTGATATGACATTTGGAACAATACCTTCTGAATAACCCCCTGTTTTTTCCCACAACAAGATTGATAGCATGCTATCGCGTTCATTGAACTACCAGGGAATGAGGTATGGCAGGCATTAAAAAAAAGAAGGATATCTACGCTGAATCCCTCGATCTCCACGAAAAGTTCAGGGGTAAAATAGAAGTTCATTCCAAAGTGCCCATCACGAACCGGAGAGATCTTTCCCTTGCGTACACACCGGGTGTAGGTGCAGTATGCAAAGAGATCCACCGCGACAAAAACCTTGCTTACAAATATACGCTCAAAGCAAACACGATCGCTATCGTGAGCGATGGATCACGGGTTCTTTCGCTGGGAGATATAGGGGGGTATGCCGCAATTCCTGTTATGGAGGGGAAAGCCCTCATTTTTAAAAAGCTTGCCGGGATCGACGCCTTTCCTATCTGTTTTGAAAGTTTCCACACGGAATTCGTCGATGAAGTGAAAAATATCGCGCCGGTATTCGGAGGAATTGCTCTCGAAGATATAGCGGCTCCCCGGTGTTTTGAGCTTGAAGACGCTTTACAGGGCATCGGCATTCCCGTGATGCACGATGATCAGCATGGAACGGCAGTGGTAGTTCTTGCTGCACTGCTGAATGCCTGCAAGGTTACGAAAAAACGATTCGAGGATGTGAATATTGTCGTATGTGGAGCAGGTGCGGCAGGTTTTGCCATCACCCGCATGCTCCGATGCATTGGGTACGATCCCAACCTTTGCAGAAGCGTAAACGATATCATTGTATGTGATACAAAAGGAATCATTCACCGGCATCGTGACGGTCTGTACGCGAACAAATATAAGTTTATCATCGCTGAAGAGACCAATAAGGCCGGGCGGACCGGGAACCTCGCCGACGCACTGGAAGGAGCCGATGTCTGTATAGGGGTTTCAGTGCCGGCAATCATCACGCCATCGATGATCCGATCCATGCAAAAAGATCCCATTATCTTTGCACTTGCGCATCCTATGCCGGAGATTCTGCCCTCTGATGCCCGGATAGCCGGTGCTGCAATAATCGGCACCGGGCGAAATGACTTTCCCAACCAGATCAATTATGCCCTTGCGTTTCCCGGGATATTCCGCGGTGCCCTTGATGTGTGTGCAACGCGGATCTCGGATGAGATGAAAGTTGCCGCCGCTCATGCACTTGCTGCTTTTGTCAAACGGCCGCAAAAAGACAGGATCCTTCCGCAGGTTCTCAACCGCAATGTCACGAAATCTGTAGCCGCTGCAGTACGTGCTGCGGC
>Ga0210091_1000057_pt1 | contig 9196 bp, 6 predicted proteins | sample WestPond_Cattail_5_FD_185581 | JGI IMG/M metagenome (GOLD analysis project Ga0210091, IMG submission 185581) | Wetland microbial communities from the San Francisco Bay, California, USA, that impact long-term carbon sequestration -... | ecosystem: Environmental > Aquatic > Marine > Wetlands ... | reverse complement strand
TACTTTCGACTTGGTTTATAGTTGATTTCATCTTGGTTATCCTGCTTATCCTTTCCTGCACAATGTGATAATTACTTCAGACCTTGATTGGATTGTTATTGTCTTACCCTTAACGGAGTATTTATCCTTTTTTTGATCTTTGTAGCCTGTTTCAGGCTCTATTTCGTAAGCATAGGGTATGAGCTCAGGGATAATGATCCGAGCTGGAAAAACCAGGTGTCTAGTTCGACAGTATAATCCAGTTCCGGTGATACGAAGTCTCGGGATTTCCCCGCTATCCATCCAGACAGCGGGATATTCCGGGCAGGCGGTTCCGGTGATTCGGACTGAAATGGACTGGAAAAAAGATTGTGTAAAAAAATATTACTTTTTCTCTGGCAGTTCCGGTGGAGCTGTACCTTTCCTGCCTTTTCTCCAGTGGTAGATTGCATAGGCTGCACCCCCAACAATGATAAGCGGAAGTACGGTGAAAAGGATGATTATTATTGCATCGATCATGCCAAAGAACCCGGCTATCCCCTCATTTATGGTCGAAATAAAATTATGACCTGTCTCACCACCAACCGGTTCGGGTTCCTGGAGGTTTACCGAGATTGTGGAGAAGTCGATTTGGCTGTCAAGGTATTTCAGCCTGCCCTCAAGCCGGTTCAGTTCTGTCTGGACCCGGTCGATCTGCTGCTGGACCGTTATTACATCCTCAACTTTCACTGCCTTTTTCATGATTTCATTATATTGGGCAAGCTGGTTCTGAAAGGAGATTTTCTGTGCCTGGAGATCGACATACTCCTCTGTAACGTCCTGCCCCTGCGTTGAGACAGATTTAACTGTGCCGATCGCTTTGACCCCGCCAAGTGCGTTTTCAAATTCTGCAGCCGGAACCCGGAGTACCACGGAACCCGAGAGACGGTTATTGTAATTTTTCTGGATATTTGTGGAAGATAAATATCCCCCCTTATGAGCAGCAAGATTTTTAAGAGTCTCTACAGATCCCGGTACATCGTTTACTTCGATAGTCAGGTAAGCAGTTTTTATGACCTTCGTATCGATTCCTGATGTTCCCGAACCTGATTGCGATGGAGTGCTTATTGGAAGGGAAGCTGCTTCACCAGCGTACGCCATCTTGGATTCGGAGGGCAGTCGTCCTGTGCTGATATCCTGCGATGCAGATGACGGATTAAAACCTGTGGTCGGAAATCCCACGCACCCGGCTGCTGCAACCATTGCAATACACACTACTAAAAGTGCGATGATTTTATGATTCATACAAAATGCATCACCGTGTGAAATATTTATATCCGTCGTAAACTGCGATTTGTTTTGAAGTTATCCGTTATAGTATTTTTTGTCTGGTAAAAATCCTGATAACAGAATTCAACAATCAGAAAAAAACGCACAGAAATGCTTGCTCCTTGCAGATCCTGAACCCTTTTTGTTGATTTTTCCGGTCTGTGTTTTTATTCCATCATGAGAACGGAATCATCGGGAGAAATAACCAGATAAACCCTGCATAACAAAAAAGTCCATTATTGAACAATTCAGGTCCGAATTTCTTTGAATATTAATAACCAGGATCGCTCTTATATAACAAAACGGGAGATACTTCATGGTGAATTATGGTCGAAGAAAATATCCCAGAAAAACCTGACGGAGTTGAAGGAATTGAGAAACAGGGTGTGGAAGGATTGGTGCACACCCTTCATGACAGCACTGACCCGAAGGTTCGGCAATATGCCGCGTACCTGCTCGGCAAGACCCAGAACCCACGAGCCATCCAGCCACTCATCGAGGCTCTGGGTGATTTTGACAAGTCAGTTCGCGCACAGGCGATGTCTGCTCTTGTTATGATCGGCAAAACAGCCGTTGAGCCGCTGTCCTCTGCGATGAGAGAACCTCAGTGGGAGACCCGGTACCGTGCTGTTGAAGCGCTGGGGAAAATTGCCGATGAACGGGCTGTCAAACCGCTCATTCAGGCTCTGAAGGATAACCGTGATCACGTGAGGTATATGGCTGCAAAAGGTCTTCGTGATTTAGGCGACTCAGATGCCATCGAACCGATGATAATCCTGCTGAAAGATGAGAACAGGTATGTCCGGATGATGGCGGTCTGGTCACTGAGCGCTATCGGTGGAAAAAAAGTGCATGATGCACTTAAAAAATCGCTTGAAGTGGAAGATGATGATAAAGTAAAAGAAGCAATTACCCAGGCAATGAAATAATTTTTTCAGTCAGGTAATACCATTTTTACCTGTCTCTGATTGTTGCAAGGTACCTTCAAACTCTTTAATTATACCGAAGATTTTCCTCATTTATGACGAAATTTTTGCCCTGAAAACTGAATTATCACTTTAACTTTGAAATACCGTCAAATAATTTCATTTCATTGTCCGGAATAAACCAAACTTTTATTGTCGCTTAAGTGGTTTATTCTGTTTATTACGTTTGTTCCTCATGCGTGGGAGATCATTATCTGACCAGGAATAACTATGGCGGACAGGAAAATTTTTGGTTCTAAAGGTCGGTCATTTACGCTCTATATTCTTATTGCAATGATAATCCTGGTCTTCATTGTTGTCGGACTTGTTACGCTGAATGACTACTACAACACAAAACAAACATTTGAAAAAAATTCCAAGCACCTCAAAGAACAGACCGAACAGGATATCCTTATCGCGATCAAGCTGACCGATGAAAGCTACGACCTGTATGACAGCAGCTTAAACGATCAGATGCGCAGAGGTTTGATTGAAGTGCTGGCGGATTACCAGCGCACAGGGGGTGACCCGTCATCAATGAATCTGACTGGCATAAAACACGAACTGGGAGATCAGTTTGATGTGTATATCATCAATGAATCCGGGATCATCGAGTTCACCAGCTATGAACCTGAACGGGGACAGGACTTCAAAACAATCCCGTATTTTTTTGCGTACCTGACCAAAATCAGGAATTCTGAAGGTTTCTTCCCGGATCGTATTGTCCAGGAGCAGAAAGGTGAAGGTAAACTCCGGAAATTTGCCTACATGCCTACACCAGACCACCGATATATTCTCGAGCTGGGATTTGCGAAATCTTCGTTTCCATCCGAGTTATCAATCGTCCAGTACAAAAATTCTATTGATCTGATCGCCTCATCCAATCCGTATATTGAACATGTCCGTATCTTCAACACGATGGGAAAAATTGCTGACAATACGTCAGAGGTAGTGGATGGCCCTACAAAAGTTTCCATAGAGAAGGTAATTCAGCAACGTCGGGATATGACGGTCACACTACCTGAGATCGGACGAACTGTCAAATATCTCTTCATAGATCTGAAAAAAGAGCAATATGGTTCAGACGCGAGTCGGATTGTAGAGATAACCTATAATGATGCATTACTCGAAAAAGCATTTGAGGGGCATATACAGTTTATCGTGCTTTTAGCCATTCTGGCTCTCACAATTGGTATTTTTGCAGCCTTTTTACTGTCATGGTATGTATCAAAGCCGATCGCCAAAATTGTCCGGGATGTTAACAGGATTTCTGCTGGTGACCTTGACTGGAAGATCACCCCAACCAATGTGGCAGAATTTCGTGTGCTGGAACACAGCATCAACACGATGGTCGGGTCGCTCCAGGATTCCATCAGGGAAGTTAAGGAAGGTGAAATTCTCCGCCGTGAAATAATCGAACAACTGCCCGTTGCCGTCTTCATGAAAAGTGTGAAGGATGGGAAATACATGTTCTGGAATAAAGCGAGCGAGCAGATTTTCAACCTGCGTGCAACTGATGTGATTGGCAGGACAGATCTCGAACTGTTTTCACAAAAAATGGTTTCGACGATTAATAAAGAGGATATTGAGGCACGTCTCAATCAGATTTCGATAAGTAATAAAAAAATTACCGACAAAGTCCGGGGCCAGCGTATCATCCATATGATCATTGTCCCGATATTTGATTCGACCAATAACCTCCAGTATATCGTTGGGATTGGTGAAGACGTGACCGAAGAAACGCTCTCCATGAAAATCGATCTCCTGTTCAGCATTACCCGACGTGATATTCTTGATCAGCTTTCAAATATTGTGAGTTCCCTGGAGCGGGCACAGCTTAAGTCATCCCGCGAAGCGATGCAGACATTTTTTGATAAGACTCTCGAATCGATTGCGTCTATCCGCAACCAGATGGCATTTGTCCGGTCGCTCCAGGATATCGGGATCACTTCACCGACATGGCAATCAGTAAAAAAGGTGTTTTGGGAAGCGGTCATGTTAAATCCAACCAACACTATCGATATCCGTATGGATATGGACGATATCGAGTTGTTTGCAGATCCTCTCCTTCCCCGTGTTTTTTATAATCTCCTGGCAAATTCGATTCAGCACGGGGATCACCAGCTGACAAAAATCAGGTTGTATGCACAAAAAACAGGAGAAACACTCATCCTGATCTATGAGGATAATGGCCAGGGAATTCCACTCGATGAAAAAGAAAAAATATTCGAATTCGGCTTTGGTACGGGAACCGGCTTTGGTTTGTTCCTGATTCGTGAGCTCCTGGGATATACCGGAATTACTATAACCGAAACTGGTGAGCCGGGAAAGGGTGCAAAATTTGAGATACTGGTGCCGAAAGGTAAATTCAGGGCTCCATCGTCAGGATAGAGATGTCCTGTTCATTGCTCGGTACTGATCTTGTTTGATGTTGCAGTATCCGTGGTAAAAAAGGGGTAAAATATGATAAGTACCATAAATATCACAATTTAAAAAAATTATATAATTTATTTTTGCACTGCACCGAGATTTGCCTGCTCTACGGTTTTTGCATACCGTGCCAGCACGCCGTAAAGTGGTTTTCTTTTGGGTTTCCATGTTTTCTTACGTTGATCCAGGGTCTTTGCATCGACTAAGATATCAATTTTTTTCCTGAAGAGATCGATTTCGATCCGGTCTTTTTCGGAAATGAGTGCTATAGGTCCCCCTATCGCTGCCTCCGGGGCTACATGCCCGATGCAGGGACCCCTGGTACCTCCCGAGAACCTGCCATCGGTGATCAGGACAACGTTGGTGTACCCAAATCCCATAAGCGCGGAGGTGGGTGAGAGCATTTCAGGCATACCCGGCGCTCCACGTGGCCCTTCATAGCGTATAATAATCACATCACCCTCATTGATCCCGCGGGCAAGGATTGCTTTCATTGCAAGTTGTTCACTGTCAAAGACCCTTGCCGGTCCTGTATGTTTCCACATTTCTTTTGGTACTGCAGCACATTTCACAACAGCCCCATCGGGAGCAAGAGAGCCAAAAAGGATCTTTAACCCCCCTGCAGGACTTATTGGATCCCGGGGCGATCTGATGACAATCTCATTTTTCACATTCGCAGTTTTAGCTATCTGCAAAATTTTTTTACCCGATACAGTAGGGCAGTCATCGAGATATTTTTCTAGACGTTTGAGAACTGCCGGAATACCGCCAGCCCGGTAGAGTGTCTGCATGGAATGGGGACCGGAGGGCTGCATGTGACAAATATGGGGAATTGCTTCTGCGAGCGTGTTGAAATCCTGAAGTGACAGCGGGACATCAGCTTCGACCGCAATCGCCATCAGGTGCAACACCGTATTGGTCGATCCTCCAAGTGCCATATCCACCCGGATTGCATTGTGGAGGCTCAATTTTGTAATGATATCACGGGGTTTGATTTGCTTCTTCACAAGGGGTATGATGGCTTCTCCGGTCTCCCGGGCAATACGCAGTTTTCCCGCATCAACGGCTGGAATTGCAGCGCAGCCGGGAAGTGACATTCCCATTGCTTCCGTCATACAAGCCATGGTATTTGCCGTATAAAGCCCCTGGCAGCTCCCACAGCCGGGCATGGCACAGCATTCAAGTTCGCAGAGTGCAGTTTCACTCATGGTCCCTGCAGCAACTTTCCCCACACCCTCAAAGATATCAATAAGTGACAGGTCTTTTCCGTCATGATATCCAGAGAGCATCGGACCCCCGGTAAGGACAATGGAAGGTATATTGCACCGTGCAGCTGCCATAAGCATTCCCGGTACGATCTTATCACAGGTGCCAATGCAGACTAAACCGTCGAAACGGTGTGCCTGAACCATGAGTTCAATAGAATCTGCGATGTTTTCCCGTGAAGGGAGGGAATACCTCATTCCTTCATGCCCCATTGCAATCCCGTCACAGATGCCAATCACGCCGAATTCGAACGGAACGCCCCCTGCAGCAGCGATACCCTCACGTGCCTTCTCTGCCAGTGATCGAAGGTGGACATGCCCCGGAACAATGGTGTTATATGCGTTGGCAATTCCAATAAACGGGAGTTCCATCTCACGGTCAGTCACTCCTAGTGATCGGAGGAGCGACCGGTTTGGTGCCCTCAGGTATCCGGATTTTACTTCATCGCTGCGCATGCATTCTCACCATTATTCTGTTGATGATAGATTCGCCTTTCTTCACTTTTATGCCTTGTGTGAATAGTAAGGATAGATCATGTATCTTTTTTTTTAAAAAAGAATCTGCATTTTACTCATCTGAAAAATGTTTTGCAGCATCAATAAATTGTTTTACAAATGCATCAGTAAAATAAGCGTGAGTATAGGTTCCAAGCACATTTCCTGAGGTAATGCCATCTTTTCCGGCATCAATACCTTTTCCCCGCGTCAATCGGAATGCAAATTGTGCATCGTGATCCGGAATCACACGGGAGTAATGAAATTCGTGCCCGGTTATACTCTGCAGTGGCGGAAGAAAGGAGGGATTCTCCCTACTTTTTCCCTGAACATAACCAAGTGCCTGAACATGAGACCTCATTTCTGCATGAGCGGGGAGTACCCCGCTTAACCGGTATGTCTGATCGGCCATAATATCCCGAGTCAGATACAGGAGTCCCCCACATTCAGCGTAGAGAGGAATGCCTGCATCTGCGAGAGATTTCATTTCCCTGGTACATAGTGAAGATTCCAGTGCCGAAAGATGCAGTTCCGGATACCCCCCTCCGAAATAGAGTGCGTCAACATCAGGTATCGGATCAATAAGGGGGCTGAAAAAGACCAGCTCAGCACCATGGTAACGTAAGCGATCGAGATTATCCTGATAGTAAAAACAGAAAGCATCATCGAGCGCTACACCGACAGATGCCTGCATCTGCTTGCAGGATCCCGAATCTGAACCTTTTTTTTGTGAGGTCATCATGGTTACCTGCTCTGCGCATGCGATGATAGCATCCAGATCACAAAATTCCTCAATTACTGATCCAAATTCTTTCATCGATCCTTCTTCATGTGCCATCTTAAGACCAAGATGACGGCTTTCAATTGCGATATCTTCGCGTTTTGGAATCCAGCCCAATGTTGGCAACGAGGTAGAACCTTCAATCATCTGGCGGTGTCGCAGACTTCCCACGCGATTTAAAATCACTCCGGCGATAAAAATGGTTGTATCAAATTCACGGTATCCCCTGATAAGTGCCAGAACACTTCGGGACATCCCTTTAATATCTACAACAAGGATGACCGGGGCTTTCAGGATGCGTGCAACATGTGCCGTGCTCGCAAAGTCCGTTCCGTCAATTCCGTCATATATTCCCATGACCCCTTCGATAACGGCAATATCAGCTCCTTTTGTTGTCCTGAGAGATGTGTCGATGCAGCCATGTTCTCCCATCATGAAAGGATCAAGGTTCCGTGAAGGGCGTCCGCAGATCCGGGTGTGATGAGAAGGATCAATAAAGTCCGGTCCTACTTTGAAGGGCTGGACGCTCATCCCCCGTGCAGTGAGTGCAGACATGATACCACTTGCTACCGTTGTCTTCCCGCACCCGCTATGAGTACCCGCAATAACAATGCAGGGAATGCCGCTCATTTCACACTCCCGGTATTTTCCGTGACGGATTGAGTTGCGACATCAAGGTCTTTTACGGGAATACAGATACCGCTTTCCCGGCAATAGGCATCCACCCGCTGATATACGCGATTGACCATGCTTTCCGTTGTCAGGATCAGGGAATCCTCTCCCAGCAGGGCCTTGAGAATGCATTTGTCAATGACACCATAAGTAAAATCCAGGTTGATCTGTTCACTTTCCGCACGCTGCTTTGCCCGTGTACCCATCGCTCCAGTTGAAAAGGAGAAGTGCGAGGAACGCCAAAGAAGTAATAATTCACGATTGTCCCGATCGACATTGCATATTGTTATAGTACCAGGCCGGGTCTGACAGAAGGTTTTCTTCAACATGGTCTCGAAACACAGCATCATATCCAGGACTGTCCTGGGCTTTTTTCCCTGGAGTACATAGCCCCTTTTCGCCAGTTCTATATGCAATTCAAGAAGGGTCGGAAGGGACAAGTGTGCTCTGCGTATATACTCAGGATTGCCAAATGCAACTTCGGGAATATCTTCCTGAAGTATTTTCCCCCCGAGAATCAGGATGGCACGATCAGCCCATGGGTATGCCAGTTCAACATCATGGGTGGATATGATTATGGTCTTCCCTTCATGATTCAGTTCATCGAGAAGTTCCATAATATCTTCTGATCCCGATGGATCGAGACCACTCGTTGGTTCATCAAGGACCAGCACATCCGGGTCCATAGCCAGGACACCGGCGATTGCCACTCGTTTTTTCTCCCCCCCGGAAAGCTGGTGGGGAGGTCGGCGTTCAAAACCTTCCAGCCCAACATGTAACAGTGCCAGGTTTACAACCCTTTTTACTTCCTCTTCAGGATAGCCGAGATTGGTTGGCCCGAATGCCACATCCTGATATACGGTTGGTGCAATTATCTGGCGGTCAGGATTCTGGAGGACAAACCCCACGCGTTTGCGCAGGGTCCGCAGTGATTCTTTATCATACCTGATTGGCTGGTTGTCAAAGAGCATGAGCCCGGAATCGGGGCGTATCATTCCATTGAACATCGTCAGGAGCGTGGATTTGCCGGCACCGTTAGGACCAACAAGCGCTATCTTCTCTTTCCGCCGGATGTGGAAACTGATCCCGCTTATCGCTTCCAGCCCCCGCGGATAACGATACCGGATATCCCTTGCTTCAAGGATGATACTGCTCATGGTTAGCTCCTTATATTATCGTAATCTGGCCTGATACAATCACAACTGCCGTGGAAAGTGAGAGAAAGAGTATGACTGCAAGACATGGCATTCGTTCTACTGGACGTGTCTCCCCCAATAGGGCAAATTTGCCCTCGTAACAGC
>Ga0210091_1000055_pt1 | contig 9489 bp, 7 predicted proteins | sample WestPond_Cattail_5_FD_185581 | JGI IMG/M metagenome (GOLD analysis project Ga0210091, IMG submission 185581) | Wetland microbial communities from the San Francisco Bay, California, USA, that impact long-term carbon sequestration -... | ecosystem: Environmental > Aquatic > Marine > Wetlands ... | reverse complement strand
TTCCAGAACAGAATTGAAGAATTTGAAAAACGTAATGTAGCATTAGTAGGCTGTTCCACCGATTCAGAATATTCGCACTGGAAATGGCTGCAAACCGAGAAGAAAGATGGCGGCATCAAGGGTGTAAAATATCCGCTGGTTGCTGATCTTTCAAAAACGATCTCAGAGAATTTTGATGTTCTGGCAGGAACATATGATTATAATGAAGCAGGCCAGGCTACATTTATAGGCACACCACAGGCTTACCGTGGTTTGTTTTTAATTGACAAACAGGGAATTGTCAGGCATCAGCTGGTTAATGACATGCCAATAGGCAGAAGTGTTGAGGAAGCCCTCAGGGTAATCGACGCGTTGCAGTTCCATGAGGAAAACGGTGAAGTTTGTCCGGCTGACTGGCATAAGGGTGATAAAGGCATGAAAGAAACCCAGGCCAGTGTTGCTTCTTATCTTGCTTCAAATTAGGCATCTTCTTTTTTTACTTTATTTGATAACCTGACAGAAATTCTATAGGCCAAAATATCCTGACGATCCCTATCATAGTTTTTAGGGTTATTTTATTAGGTGATCAGGTAATATGAGATCCACATGGAGATCCCCGAACTTCGGACATGGATTATGTTATATCTGATCTCGTTCGTCGGGCTTCTCTGGGCAACCTTCCTCTCTGTTCAGGGTGTAATGCTCTGGGTCAGCATGTTTCTCGTTATCGTGATCATCGGCATTCATTTTTTCACCCTGTATAACCAGATCCTGCTTCGTAAGCAAAGAAAGGAGCTGCAACGCCATCTGGTACAAGGGTTCGAACGGGGTCAAAAGGATGAAGACAGCAGAAAAACCCGATGATGTCTCTCCTTTATCTAATCCTTTTTACAATAGATTTTCTGGAGGGAATTATGCGCTGCGAACAGATCTTCCACCCCCCGGCCCAGGTATTCGGTCTTGCCCATGATATAGAATCCTCCTGACACCAGTGCCCCATGGAACATTTTAACCAGTTCATCCTTCTGCTTTTCGTTAAAATAGATGGTGACGTTCCGACAGATGACCAGGTCAAGCCACCGCGAAACAGGTACTCCGCTCATAAGGTCGTGAGGGCGGAACCGGATCAGCTCTTTTAAGTGCGGTTTCACCTGGTAATTCCCCTCAGGAAGTTTGGAGAAATGGCGGTGGATTTGCGCTTCAGACAATTTGATCATTGCCTTCTGGGTATAGGTGCCGTCCTGGGCTTTTGCAAGCACGACCTTGTCAATGTCTGTTGCGAAGATCTGGGCAGAGATCCCGGGGTCCTGTGCGATCAGGTCGGTGAGTATCATCGCAAGGGAGTATGGTTCTTCACCGGTTGAACATCCCGCACACCAGACACGCAGCCGTTTTCTTTGTCTGAATAACGCGGGAAGGATGTCCTTTTTCATGGAATCGTACACATCGGTATCCCGAAAGAATTCAGTGACATTGATAGTGAGCGCATTCCGCAGGTTCTCCAGTTCAGGTTGATGTGCTTTCAGGTACGTCAGATAATCGTCGTAGCTTTCACAGTTGGTCGAACGCATCCGGGAGAGAAGCCGGCGCTTGATGTAATCCTCTTTGTAATTTGAACACTGGATAGCCAGTGTGTGTTCAATGAACCGTTTCAGCGATACAAAACCATCCATGATATTCCCGATGTATCCTCCGTAACCGGGGTGAACTTTTTTTAAGGATGAAAACTTTGGTCAATTGTTTTCGGATGTAAAGATGGATGTTTCACTCATCAGTTCAGGTGAAACTTCTCCATCATCTTCCGGCTGTGTGCTGCCATCTCCGCAAGCTCTGCCGAAGCGCTTGCGATCTCCTCTGTCGAGGCACTGGTCTCTTCTGCGAGAGCGGCCATATCCTCCATCCGCTTCTGGTTGTCCCGGGTCAGGGTTGATACGGATTCGATGCCGGTCATGAGCGTGTTGGTTGCCTGTGCCTGGTCTTCTGTTGCTTTGGTGATCTCGGTTACACCGAGCGCTACAATATTTGCTTCAGATATGATCAGATTCAGCGAATCGACAGTCTTGTTCACACTCTCAATACCCGTCTTTATCTCTTCAAAAGAGTTTTTCATTGATGTTGACGTCTGCTCACTCTTGGCCTGGATTGCTTTGATCAGGGTCTCGATCTGGCTGCTTGCTTTCTTGGATTCACCGGCAAGATTCTTGACTTCACCGGCGACTACTGCAAAGCCACGCCCGTGTTCGCCAGCCCGGGCAGCTTCAATCGCAGCATTGAGCGCCAGCAGGTTAGTCTGGTTGGCAATGTCGGTGATAAGGTTCACGATTTTTGAAATTGCACGCATCTGCTCGTTCAATGCGATGATTTCATCGACACTCTGCTTGGAGACCTTCTCCACGTTCTGCATCTTCGTCGTGGCAAGCTGGCCGATCTCCGCTGCCTGTGCACCTTCTTTGGATGCTTTCTCAGCATGGGTCATTACATCATGCGATGTACTTGCAATCTCTTCGATGGATGCAGAGATATCTGAGATATCAGTTGAAATCTTGTCCACATTTGTGAGCTGCAATTTTGAATTGTCAGCGGCTTTCTGGGACGAGATTGCAACCTGCTCGGTGGCTTTTGCAATTTCTTCTGTGCTTTTTATCGTATCGTTGATAGTGGCATCGAGTTTGATCATTCCCTGCATCAGATCGGATAAGACGGATCTGATCGAATCAACTGCTTCATTGTAATCTGCCTTCAGCTTCACCAGGGGATCGGCATCATCAATGCTCACCCGATACGTGAGATCGCCGGCCGCAATTTTTGAGAGTGCCATCTGGAGTTCGTCTGCGCTCACGGTAAGGAGTTCAGCTTTGGCCCGTGCTTCGTCCATCATCTCTTTGATCTTTGTTTCCTGCTCACGCTGTGTCGTTATGTCATTATATACACAGACAATGGTCTGGAGAACACCTTTTGGATCAACCATAGGAATCCCATACTGGTTGAGGATGTGGACCCCGGTCGGGAATTCAATTTTTATCTCACCGAAACTCCTTTTTTGTTCCTGCAGTACCTTTTTGAGCCCTTCACCTTTCTGTTCGAGGATCTTGAAATCCTTGGCACTCATACCGATGAGCCGTTCTCTTGCAAGACCGGTCAGGGAGATATATGCATCATTCACCATGATGATCTTGAACCCGGTATTCATCAGCATGATGGGCATGGGATTCTGGTTGACGATAATATCCGATCGCAGCTTGAGGAGAGCAACCTCCTCCATCTTCTTTTGCAGTTCCTGCTGACTCTTCCTTTCGGCGGTAACTTCGTTGTAGACAAAAAGGAGGTTTGAGATTTTATTGTTGCCATCAAGAACCGGCATTACGTACTGCTCGAGGATATGCATGCCGCTGGGAAGTTCAACGGTAACTTCCCCAAATGCCCGTTGCTTCTTTTCGATGGCGACCCTGGCACCTTCGCCTTTCTGCTCGAGAATTTTTACCTCCCGAAGATTCATGCCAATGACGCGGTCACGGGGAATACCGCTCATTTTTGCATAGGCTGCATTTGCTTCAACTACGACAAAACCGGGATTGGTCATCAGCATCGGGATTGGGTTATGCTGGACAATGGTTTCTGCTGTCTTGTGCAGTTCGGTGATTTCATCCATCTGCCGGCGATCCTCAGTAACATCGTTATACACAATCAGGATGCTGGTCACGTTCCCGCTGTTGTCTAAAATGGGAATACCATACTGCTGCAGTCTTTTTACACCCGTGGGAAATTCGACAAGGACTTCACCTGCCACCCGCCTTTTCTCCAGGATTGCCTGCTTGATTCCTTCACCTGTCTGGTCCAGTATCTTGAAATCACGCAGGGTCATCTTCAGCAGGTCTATGCGACTGATTCCGCTTAACGAAGCATATGCCTCGTTTACAACACGAATGTGGAAATTCATATCCACAAGAATAATTGGCATCGGATTCTGCTGGACGATCGTCTCGGACCGGTGTTTGAGCTGCTCAATTTCCTCGCTCTTCTTTTTCTGTGCAGTCGTGTCATAGTAGACAAAGAGCAGACTGGTGATCGTCTGGTCATTGCCCATAATCGGAATACAGTATTGTTCGAGAATGCGTGTGCCGGAAGGCAATTCTACGATCACTTCGCCAAACGAGCGCCGTTTCTCCTGAATTGCAACCTTTGCCCCCTCTCCTTTCTGGCTCACAATCTTGAAATTTTTCAGATTGGTCTTTAAGAGATCGCGTTCCCTGATGCCACTCATCTCAATATAGGCAGCATTTGCTTCAACGATTGCAAACCCGGGTGTGGTGAGGAGCATGGGGACGGGGTTATTACTGACCATCACGTCAAGCCGTTGCCTGAGCTCTGCGATCGTTTGTTCAGATTCTCTGACAGGTGCAATTACTTCTGATGGAATGGCTGGCGTTGTCGGAGCTACCGCACCGGTAAATAACGCTTTTCTCCCAGGTAGTTCTGTCATTTCTTTCCCCCGGTCATTTGTCCTGCACGGGTAATTTTTATCATGATATTTTCCTGCGGTTCACTTTGTTGCCACATCCTCAAGCACTTTCTTCATATCGATCCAGATGATCAGGCCCGTACTCTTTTTGTCAGACCCGTCGCCTTTCATCTTGATGATCCCTTTTACGAAACTGGAGACATCAGAGGAGAGTCCTTCGCCAAGGTGTTCGATATCGGTTTCTGCAACCTGGAGGACACTCGTTACCTCATCGACAATGATCCCCACGTTGCTCCCGGATGCAGCATCCGGCACCAGTACGATTATCTTCTGGTTTTCCCGTGTCTCATGAGGGGGTAATCCGAGCAGGGTATTGAGGTTCATAATGTTGGTGATCTCTCCTCGAAGATTAATTACCCCGGAGATGTAGGGAGGTGCACGGGGAATGGGAGTGATGGGTATCATCTCAACAATTTCCCGCGCCAGTTGTATATCGAGAGCATAGCGCTCACCCCCCAGTACAAATTCTACAACATCAACCGTTGAGACCATTTTTCACCGTAACCTGAACTGTTCCATTATCTTCTTCAACCGGTTCGCCAGCTCTGCAAGCTCAGCAGATGCGCTGGCGATCTCCTCCGTTGACGCACTGGTCTCCTGTGCAAGTGCCGCCATATCCTCCATCCGTCCCTGGTTCTCGCGGGTAATAACACTGGATTTCTCCATGCCATGAACCACCCGGGTCGTTGCTTCTGCCTGGTCTTCGGTCGCTTTGGTGATCTCGTTTACGCCCTGTGCTACAACATTCGACTCAGCAATGATCCGGTTTAAGGCTTCAATCGTCTTGTTTACGCTCTCAATTCCTGCCTGTATCTCCTTATAGGAACTTTTAATTGCAGCCGCGGTTTTGTCGCTGTTGTTCTGGATGGAACTGATAAGTGTCTCGATATGGTTCGTTGCGGTTTTGGATTCACCCGCAAGGTTGCGGACTTCGCCCGCGACTACTGCAAAACCGCGCCCATGCTCACCAGCCCGTGCAGCCTCGATCGCAGCATTGAGTGCAAGGAGGTTTGTCTGGCTGGAGATATCCGCGATCATCTTCACGATGTTTGAGATCTCTTTCATCCGATCATTGAGTGCAGTGATCTCACTTACACTCTCCCCGGCGATTTTCTCAACCATCGTCATCTTGGCAGTTGCAACCTTGCCCAGTTCGGAAGCCTTATTCCCTTCCATCGCTGCCTTCTGGGCATGAGTCAACAGGTCCTGCGAAGTGCTGGCAATTTCCTCAATGGAAGCTGAGAGGTCGGAGACTTCTTTTCCAACCTTTTCCAGTTCGTCCAGCTGTTTTTTGGCTCCGTCAGCTGATTTCTGCGTTCCTATGGCAACCTGTTCGGTGGATTTGGAGATCTCCGTTGTACCCCTGCTGGTATCCTGGGTGGTCACTTCAATCTGTTTTGCTGATTTTTCCAGTTCCTCAATAACCTTCTTGATTGAATCGACAGACACGTTATAATCTTTTTTCAGTTTTAATAACGGATCTCCATCAACCAGGGGGATATGGAATGTAAGATCCCCTTTTGCGATTCGTTCCAGTCCGTTTTCCAGGACGGATGCACTTGCCGAGAGCGCTTCGGCTTTCTTCTGCGTCTCCTCCATCAGCTGCCTGACTTCTTTTTCTTTCTTGCGCCGTTCGGTGATGTCATTCAACACGATCAGCAGGCTTTCGACATTACCGTCGGTATCAAGCAGGGGAATATAGTACCATTCAAGAACGAATGTACCCCGGGGAAATTCTATCGTCGATTCACCATGACTGCGTTTCTTGGATTTTATTGTCCCTTCGACGGTTTCTCCTTTGTTTTTGAGGTACTTGAAGTTCTTCATCGAAAGGGAAGATGCATTTTCTTTGGAATAACCGGTGAATTCCAGGAATGCCAGGTTCGAGATTTTCACATTCAGTTCGGCATCGATCGTGAAAAGGGGAAACGGGTTTTCCTGGATGATCCGGTCAACCCGCTGCTCTACTTTTTTTACCGCTTCCATCTTCCCGTGAAGCTCCGTGTGGTCGATCCAGATATAGAAAGCACCGTCCACGTCCCCGTTTTTATCGAGAATGGGGATTGCATTGAGCGTGAGGTATTTCCTGACACCGTCAGGGAATGTAACAAGACATTCAGTGATCGAGAGTTTCTTTGTGTCAAAACAGGCGTAGAAGGGCTCCCCGGAAAGAACAGCAATATCAAAATCGTTGAGTTTCTTTTTTAAAAGTTCTTCACGGGTTCCGCGCCAGATGGTTTCATAGGCCTTGTTAATATGGATCCTCGTCTTGTCCTTTCTCAGGATGGCAATCGCCATAGGATTGTATTGGATCATTACATCTGCACGATGCTTCAGCTCCTTTGCCACTGCTGCCTTTTCAAGCGTCAGGTTCAGCATCTGTGCCACTGCCTTTAATTCTGTACCAACCGTATTTTCGTCGATACGGACGGAGAAATTTCCATCACTGGTTTTCTTTAATGCATTTTCTAGCTCTTTTAGTTCCATCTCATAACCTCTTCTGCAATAGTTTTGTACGCAACTCCGGCACTGCTGTCTGGTGCAACATGAGAAATGGGCATACCGCGTTTCTGGGCTTCGTACACTGCTGTAGAGTAGGGGACCGTGTACACGCTGGGAAATCTTCGTTTAATCTGATTGAGCATCGCAAGCAGCCGCATATGTTCCTGTTTTTGCTCTTCTGCGGCCTTCAGGTTCTCATAAGAAGGTTCAGGCGGCCTGGAAAAAACGTTCCTGATTCGGGTAAAAACACCTTTTCTCTCTCCTTTTTCAGGTTTTGATTCTGACTGGAGCAATCCCTCGCCCCAGCGGCTGACGATTGCCATATCAGGTCGGATTTCTTTTCCCAGCCCCTCTTTAATATCAGAAAATATTGTGGAGAGTGTCGTAACCCCGTTAAGTGCAAACGATCCCGAATCGAGGGTCACTATGACATGATCCGCTGCAAAGAGTCCATTGATCACAAACTGGCCTAAGCTCGGCGGAGTGTCAATGAAAACATACGAATACTGGGTATTGACCTGTGCGAGAGCTTCTTTAAGCACCCCGGTGGGGAATTTCGCGTGATAGAGATACGGTTCCGCACCAACAAGATCAAGGTGTGCAGGTGCAAGATCAACGCCGGAAGCAGTTTTCAGAATAATATCCTGTACCCTGACTTTCGGAAAATCATCAATCCCACTCATAAACACCTGATACATATTTTTGCCGGAAGCAGCACTGGGGTCGATACCGAGCCCGGCGGTTGCATTCGCCTGAGGATCGCAATCAACAACCAGTACTTTTCTCCCGGCTTTTTGACAAAAGCCGGCAATATTCAGGCAGGAGGTTGTCTTACCAGTACCTCCTTTATGGTGAGAAAAAGTAATGATTGTAATTATACCACCTTATATTTTTTTTATTTATGTGTTATTCTATAATAACTATCGTTTATTGTACAGAATGGCTCTCTCCTTTTCCAAGAAAATGGTAAGACCTATAGTAAATCCGGCACATATTTTTTATTGGGTCTGATAAACCCGAAATATGTTCGGAATGGATCCAGGTGAATGGGTATCATGGAGGTTTTTTATTGCCCGGTATCCAGTATAGTATGTGGACTCTGGTGACGTTCTTACCCTCTTTGCGGGTATTGCTATCGTGATCTTTGTGGCATTCATGGCAAATCCTGAGTACCTGGCGGGACTGCAGAATTCGTCTGAAATGCTGCTGAAGCCTGCAGAAACGGTTGTAAAAACCACTATGCCCGTTACGTACCCGCCAGAATATCCTGAACAGATCCCCGTAGTCACCCCAAAAATGCCAAAACCCGATGTCCCGCCTTATCGCATTTTTTATACCGAGAAACCCTTTTCCTATCCCTCGTATAAACTCCCCGAAAACATGGTAACAACCGGAGCGTCAGAAGCACCCCGGCAGACACAGGAGTGGGTACCGTTTGCCGTTATTGAAAATTCACGGGGGGGCCTGACTCAGGTTTTTTCTGTACCTTATCCAATCTGGGTGATAAATACCACGGTCGTGGCAGAAAACCAGCCTCAGTATGCAAACTTTCGCATGGCCCTCTGTTATGCTGACACCGGTGGGTTCATTACGGGAGAAGAGATTGTGAAACCGGGAACATCGTACAGAATTGTCCGGACGGCAAATACGAGTATGTACATGATTATCAGTGTAAAGAATATCGATTCGTATACGATACGTCTCGAGACTTCGAGAGAATATTATAATTCCTATCGTACTGACTGATTTTTTTTACCATTACTGGTTGACGCGCGTAATTTTGGTCAACGATATTCGGATTCGGAAATACTCCGGGGTGATTGGAGTCTTTGTATCACTCTGAAAATAGATAAGGATGATTGGATAAGCCTGATAAAAACACTGTTTGCCTGTCATACCTTTTAATATTTAAACATGCCATTTTTCCTGTATGCGGGGAGAGAAGCTTTCAGACGCGATTGTCTACGAGAAGCTGAACCTGTTGAAAAAAGATTTCTTTGGCTACATCCGGAGCAATTCGGAAAAAGTAGACTCCAACCTGCCGGTTTTTTATGGACATGTGATCTCTGCGCTCGAGAATTCTTTCCCGGATATCCCTGATGAAACGTATGACGAATTTATCGATCATATCACGTTTGAAGTGCTGGATGCAAGTAAGAACAGCGGGGATTTTGAATTTGTCCGTAAGATCATCCATAACGCTCTTCGCTTTAAAAAGAAAAAAGATGCAGAAACAGGGGTCAATATTGTCGTTGGCCTGAAATTATTAAAATCCGGTGATTATACCCATGCCATCGATTATCTGAAACATTATGTCAATCTCGATGCCAAGATTGGCACAGCCGTAGGATACTGCTATTATACCCTTTCCCTTCGTGAGTTCAGGAGTGATGATGAGTCTGCACATACCCAGCGTCCCGGTGAGATGGAACTTCTCGCCCGGGAAACCCTGCTGAATCTCGCACACACATCGACACCGGTCAATAAGA
>Ga0210091_1000050_pt1 | contig 10204 bp, 9 predicted proteins | sample WestPond_Cattail_5_FD_185581 | JGI IMG/M metagenome (GOLD analysis project Ga0210091, IMG submission 185581) | Wetland microbial communities from the San Francisco Bay, California, USA, that impact long-term carbon sequestration -... | ecosystem: Environmental > Aquatic > Marine > Wetlands ... | reverse complement strand
GTTTCCCATAGTACCACAGTTCCTGCGTTAATTTTCATTCTCTTTCTCTTTAGAAATATGCTTTCATGTAGACTGGATATTTTCCATGACAAGTGATGCCAGGTACGGGAAATTATACATTATCCAGTGTGTCATGAACAACCAGCGATCCTTAAACCTGAGTCATTGTCAGAAATACATAATCCGACCGACATTTGATCCCGTCAGATTACTGGTTGGTGTAACTTCCGGAGTCATGGCAGGGGGATTTCCGGTTTTTGCATCAATTAGAAGTTCAATTGAACCCATAGGAGTTGAAACATTTCTAAAGCTGATGACCTCTCCGTCCCTATAGACCTCTACGGTCAGAGTATCCCCTGAGTTATCCGCCTTGTACATCTGCACCTGGACAACACCCTCAATTTCCGGTATCTTAAATATCTGTTCACCCGAACCATTTACTCCTCTTATTGAACCGGTATTCCCGACCCATCCGTAATAGGAATGCGGATAATTAACCCGTACCCAGACCCCCGTCGGGGGAATTATGACCGGTGTTGGTTGAGGAGTCTGTTCTATTGCGGTCGTAGGAAGCGGGGTTGGTTTAACACCAGGCTCAGCCGGGTTCTGTGGGTAAAAAACCATCACTCCAGCAATCCCGAGGATAATGAGGATTATCGCCGCGACAACGATGAAGGTCAGCCGTCGGGAACCTGGATCCGCGGAAGGCGGGGGCGATGCCTTGGTGGGGGGCGTCGCTTCGGGAGCACTTTGTTGAACCGGCTCATCATCTGTTCCTGTTTCAGGTGGAAGCGGTTCTGAGGAGGGGGAATCTTCTCCGGGAACCGAATAGGACGCAAAGGGTACCGGCTCCGGTAATGGTGGCTGGTCAGGCGATACGGACTCTTCCTGTGAAACAACAGGTTTTTCCTCGACTTTTGAGGTTTTTTGATGTTTTATTGGTTCTTTTTGAGGTTCCAGTGTGTCAGGTAACCCCATAACCTCCGGTGACGCAACTGAGAGTTCCTCACTACCAGAATGTGAAGTCAGTCGGGCATTTGCTCCTCCAGACAATCCCGAAGGAGAAGTCAGAGACTTCACCGCAGCCAGGAGAGAAACGGAAACTGTTTTCTGTGATCCGGAATCTGCTTCCCCCTCACAAGGAATCTCTTCAGGAGCCATTGCCGGAGCTGGTGTTTCCTGAACTACTGGTTCTTCATGGGGAAATTGGACAAATTCAACGCTTATTGGTATTTCAGAATGTGATAATGTATCCGGCGATCCAGACACTTCTTGAGAAAGAACCGGTGGTTCATCAACAACAGGAACCGGGGACAGTAGTGTATCCATGGGTTCGTTCTGTTCCCCAGAAGCAGCGTGTGCCTCCTCCATCGTACCTGGTGCCGGTGTGACTTCAGGGCATGGTTTCTCTCCCGGAAAAGACGTTTCAGGTATTTCCTGTATCTCTTCGGAAATACCTGGAGATTCCGGCTCGTCAGGAATTATGGTTAATTCGATCTGTGCAGGACGTGATTCAACGATTTTTGTGTAGGGATGCGGAATCTCGGGAGCGATCTGATGTCTTTTAGCGGGTCGGATTCCAATCTCCGGATCAGCCGCGGTTATACCTTCGTAGCTTGTCTCCTGGCGTACCGATACGATAAGTCCCATAAGAGTTTTTAACCAGTCATCACGTTCCCTCTTTCGTTGTTCACCGGGTTGCTGGGAGAAGAGAAGGACCATTGACTCTGATCCGTCTCGTCTGCCGGTTTCTGTGAAAAAGAGGGTTATAACCAGGTCACCATGGGCGGTCTTTCCTCCCTTGACTGACTGTATTGTCAAAAGAGGAATCATCTGTGGCTGGAACTGGGCATATCTGACGTCAATAAGGATAAGGTAGCGTGTAGTGAGCAGCAGATCGTACTGCACGGTGTTAACACGGACCCTGTCCGTTGTCAGGATAAAGGATTCACCACTTTCCAGATAAGGACTGCCCGTTTTTGCCATATTGCTATTGTATTTTGTGTTGTCTGTAGCAATATGCTTTTTAGCTGGAGTTCATCGTTGTCGCTGTATGGTATACCTTCAATATTTTTTAACGGTCATACTGCGCTGTGATACCGGCATAACAAAAAAGATGTTGTATATACTCAAGCGGGAGCGGAACATGAATTTTCGGATTTTATGACAGCAGAATGAATTCATATGGTCCCGATCTCTGGTCTTTATAAACCCCTTCTCTTCCACTGGAACGGACAGCGAATAAAGCGCCAATCCGCCCGGACGAGCTTTCTGGAAGATTTCTCGGTAACCCCCCACAAAACCGGTATTCTCTCAAGAAACGCCAGCCCAACAAACTGTTAACAATGTTAACATTGTGTGCATCATCAACGATGAAGGAAAGGGATGGGACGTCTCAGGACTATTGGCCGGAACTCCCATTCGCTCCAACTGCATTGTGAAAAAAATCAATGATACTCGCGAACCTGATGAAGAGATTTCAGGAAAAATCTGAGTTTGCCAGGATTGGATTTATCATGATTAATTATTTATAATTCGATTGCCTTGTACCATGTAATGTATCCAAAACCTCTCCACACAACGATCTGGTCCGGTCAGATACATGCCCACCATGGTAAGCGGCAGCCACTTTTCGTAGCGTAAAACGTTTGGAGTTTTCTGTCGGTATTCCGGGAGAAAAAGTATTGATTTCAGAACTATCGTTTCATGGTGTAAAATGGGTATGATTGCGGAAAGATCGATGGATGAATGGTTCAGTTCCCTGCCAAAAACGGGCGGAGTGTATCGTCTCATCAACGGAACAATGAGTGAAAGAAGTCAACAGGAAAGGATCAATGCAGTAATTGCCCTGGGTGAGAGTGACGATCCCCGGGCTGTGCGTCCTCTCATGGACTGTTGCAACGATTCCGATGCAATGATTCGGAGACATGCAACCGAGGCTCTTATTAAGCTGAAAAGCGGGCGGGCGGTTGATGTACTGATAGAGCGCCTGAAGGATAAGAACGAACAGCTTGCGACAAGACAGCATGCTGCTGCAGCACTGGCTGCCGTGCGGAGTTATAGTGCAATTGAGGGGCTCAGGGACATGTATGCTGATACCGATGAGGATCCTGCACTTCGTTCCTTTGTCGCTGAGGAGATATATCGCATTCGTATCCGGTGAGTGCAGAAGGGATCCTGTCTCCTATCCGATTGCCCCGTCTCCCCGCTCAGATAGAGTTCATTCCTGATAGCGCAGGTTGCTTTTGGCTGCACCGGCATCAGCCTCTTTTTTTTTTAATTGCCCGCGTACTGTCTGAACTCTTTGACCTGACCATAATTTCCGGCAACGAAACTTTAACAATCTTTCCTGCCGTAGCTATTGGCACTATGTGGAAGGCAGTCGGGATCGATGCATGGCTCGCTGGGAGGAAGTCAAGCCTCGAAGATGCGCGAGGTACAGTCACTGAAATAATTGACCGCGTGCAGAAAAAGGGCGATACTGCATTACGGGAACTCTCACGCCATGTTGAGCTTGTAGAGATAGCAGTATCAGATGAAGAGCGCGAATCGGCCTATGACGACGTTGAAACAAAAATTGTTGAGAGTCTTATTGAAGCGCATGCACGCATAGAACGCTTCCACGAACTCCAGAAACCCCGGGATCTCTGGCTTCAGGAAATGGAGCCCGGTATCGTTTTAGGAGTGAAGACAACGGCACTGGACCGGATCGGTATTTATGTGCCGGGTGGCCGTGCACCGTACCCCTCATCCGCACTCATGTGTGCGGTTCCGGCAAAAGTGGCCGGAGTCCGTGAAATCTGCGCCTGCTCCCCCCCGCCCATTCACCCGATGACGCTTGTTGCGCTGGATATCGCGGGTATCACCGAGATCTATCGTTCCGGTGGTGCCCAGGCCATTGCAGCCATGGCTCTGGGTACAGAAACCATAAAACCCGTGCAGAAAATTGTCGGCCCCGGAAATGTGTATGTCACGCTGGCAAAGATGATGCTGCGGGAACACGTAGAAATTGATTTTCCGGCAGGTCCCAGCGAGATTGGCATTATTGCCGACCACACTGCCAATCCCCGCATAGTTGCAGCTGATGTGCTTGCACAGGCAGAACATGACCCGAATGCTGCCTGCATCCTGATCACAACGGATAAAAGCCTTCCTGAAAAAGTCGGGAATGAAATAGCAGCACTCCTCAGCACAGCACCAAGGAAGGAAATCATCGAAAAGGCCCTCATTAATTCAGGATATACCCTTGTTGCAGACATGGAAGAAGCGATTGCCGCCTCAGACAGGGTCGCACCCGAGCACCTCTCGATCCAGGTTGCCGATCCACTGTCAGTTGTCACCCATGTGAAAAACGCCGGTGCAATTTTCGTTGGAAAATATTCTGCAGTAGCGTGCGGGGATTATGCCGTTGGTACCAACCACGTTCTGCCTACCGCCGGTTATGCGAAGATGTATTCCGGGCTCGATGTGTCGCATTTCTGCAAGACCGCTTCCGTTGAGATGCTCAATAAGAATGGTCTTGAGGCAATCGGGGATATTGTCGAGACGATTGCAGAAGCAGAAGGTCTGCATGCCCATGCCCAGTCAGTTAAAATCCGCAGGCAGTGTTAGGATACGAAAAAGTCAGGATTCTGATTTGAAATAATCTTTTTTGTAGATCACTGCAGATGGTCAGGCCCTTGTCCCTAAAGCACGATGAATGCCACAGTCCCGACGGGGCGCTCCCGCGGTGGATTGGCCTCTTAATATTTTTTTTAAAAAAAAACTCCCTGCCCGCCGTCCCTGAAGAGGCCCTGATGCGGGATTCCATCATAAGAAATACAATTTTTTATAGTTCCGGAATGAAAAAGTGAACTTTGAATTGAGATTTGTTCGATGGATTACCGAGGACTGAAAACAAAAAAAAAAATTCCCGCTATTTCCGTTTTCCCTGCATTTGGGTCAAGCATAGTCCCAGCACAGATCCAAGTCCCACCGCGATAACCGGAATACCGGGTCCTATCGGTGTTTCCGCTGCAGGTTTGTCAGATGCAAGAAATTCCACTTCGGCCGTGGCAAAATCTTCCCGCACATAGCGAGAGCGATCGAGCGGGGAGCTTACCACATACACGGTATATTTTCCTGGTTTCATGTTTCCAAGAATCACCGATGTATCCCAGCTGTATGTCCAGCTGCCATCGCTCAGCCGTACTGGTGCAGTGGTAAATAAACCCCGTCCTGCAGGGATATTGAGATTATCAAGGGTCACTCCCCGGGTATCAAGATCAGGGCCTATAACAAAGAGATATACGGCAATCGTGGTAATCCCTGAAACTGTCCCGTTCAGCGTGATGGTATCCCCGATACGGGCCTCGTGCGGCAATGCTGAGATGGTGAGTTTTGTCGCTGCTGCAACGGGCGTTACAAAAGCCCCGAGGAACGCGAGCGTAATAATCAAAATGCACAACCATCTCATACCGGTACCATGTAATTTTATTGCATAAAATCTTGTCAGGCCGGGTTTTTTAGAACCTGACCACCATAACCGCCTCTTCTTCTTTTTTCAGCTCGCCCTTAAGATGCTCGGTATCGAAATCATAGGTATCTGCCGGGTTATAATCCTCATAGAGTTCGCACTTGTCAAGCACATCGACAAACTCTTTTAAGAATATCCGGGGGATCACATCCACCCGCCCGCCAAATCGTGTGGTGATCTTTTTAATCATCGCACGGATGAACCGGTGCGACACCCTCTCCCGGTCCGGCTCCGCATATGCCTGTGCGTAAACATCAACTACCTTGAGTGCAACCAGTTCGAGTTTTGACGTGTCGAACTTCGAGAGCACAATCTGGGGCTGCCGTGGGTTCCGGTACGCATCGGTCTGCACAACGCTGATCCGATCGTAGAGCGGGGGAACGGAACGTATGCCCCGTGACCCGTCATACATGGCAGGAGTCCCGGTAAAAAGGAAGTAGCAGCGTGGCATATCTCCCCGGTCAAGTGCATCAATGATCTGAACGAGTGTCTGGTAGCCTTTTTCGCGCTGGTTGCGCTGGAGTCCCTGCGTTGTTTCCATTTCATCAACAGCTATCGCGATGCCCCGGTATCCCGCCCCGTGGATAATGGCAACAAGCCCGCGGAGGAAAATAAAGGCTATGGTATCATCAATATCCCCACGGATCCCTGCCTTCTGTTTAAAGTCCCTTCCGATATTGGGTTCGGCAGCAATCCACCCAAGTGCTGACTGGGCAAGCTGGAATTCACCCGCATTGTTTGCCCGGTAATAGGTGCGTAATGCTGCGGCAAGTGCGGTATTCACCTCGCTGATCCCCGAGAGTGCTGCTTCGATCTCCCGTTCGGTTGCGGCTTCAAGAGCAGCGTCCTCAGCTCCACTCCCGCCCACGGAAATCAGGCGCTCTTCAATAGAATAGAGCCAGTTGTCCAGGATGGTTTTAATGGCATGTTCCTCATCAGTCGTCCTGAGGTTTGCACAGATTTGCTGGTATATTCCTTTGAGTTTATACAGAGGTGTTGAGGAAGATATGACAACATGAGAGGTGACAAAACCTTTGGAGCGTGCGATCTCAAGAGCACGGGCAACCAGAAAGGTCTTGCCGCTTCCGTACTCGCCCCGGATAAATTTTGTATCGCCCCCACCCTGCGATACGTAATCCAGCTGTTTGCCAATGACACCTTCTTCAACATCGAGACCAACAGCGATCCGCTCAAGGCCGCCTGCAGGAACCGTGCCCCGCCTCAGCGCGTTGATGATGTTGATACTTTCAAGCCGGCGCCGGCTCATCTGTTCAGGTTCCGGTGTATTCATAGACTTCTCCATCCTCTCCAACCCCTTTCTTTTCGATAATCGTTACTCCCTGCAATGTCGCCTTTCGGATGAGCTGGTTCACTACCCCGACAACCCTGCGGGTGCCCAGCAGTTTACGCAGGTCCATCTCACTTGCTTTCCGGTGAGACCGGAGGAATTCAACAATCTTTTGCTCCTGTTCTGAAAGCCCGAGTTGATCAGTGATGACCTTTACCGAATGAACCGGCATTGTACGTTTTTTTGTCTCAGGTGCATTCATTATGGGCCTATCAGCAATCGATCGCTCCTTACATGCCTGAATCAGCTGGAGGTAATCCTCAAGCCGGATCGCCCGGGAATGGGCAGGCATTACATCCACCCCGCAGAGGCAGAAATACTTGCACCCCGCGTAGTCCATATCTTCCTGTGCATCGGTAGCTGCGATGAAATAAGCGATGGCAAGCAGCTCCAGTCCCTCGGAGTTTAATGTCTGCCGTCGCTCTTCGAGTTTTTTGATCACCTGCTCCATAAGGCGCTTTAAGCGGTACATCCCCGCCTGCTTATCAAGGATAACTCGAGCAACACGCCCGATATCAGCATTTTTTTTGACGTTTGACAGGATATAGAGCATTACTTTTTCACATTCCCGCTCTTCTCCCTGTACAGCGAGAAATTGCGCATAGTCAAGACCACCGTTCAAAAAGTCAGCCCGGTACGCCCGGTAATACCATGACCGGGCTTCTGTCACTTGTCCTTCCTCCTCATAGAAACGAGCCGTTTCCAGGAGACTTGCAACGTTCACATCTTTTGACACGACCGTTAAGAATCGCCGGCTTGCTTCATCCCCGGGGACATGAGCCTTAAGGTACCTGCGATACTTACTGATGATAAGGATGAGCACTTCCAGATCATTTTTGGTTACCAGCTCATCAAGGATCAGGTTTTCATAGGCTGCAAGCGCTTTTTTTTCCTGACCCATGTTTGTGAGAATCTCGCACTCGGTCAGCCGGTATACCGGATTATCCGCATGTTCAAGGAGCTTTTTTGTGGCAGCAAGTGCTGTTGCATAATCCCCGTTGGCTTGTAAGAGCAGGATGTAATCAAACAGGATTTCCGCATCCGGATTTTCCTTCATATGGGTAGCGTAGGCATCCAGTGATGCCTGCACATCGTAACGGGAAAGGGTGTCAAGGTATTTTCTCTGTACGGCGGGATCTTTTGTATCGCGGTATTTTCTTAATGCAGATTCAGCAGCAGCCTGGAACTTCCCGGTTTTTATCAGTGCATCAATGTATTCATGGGTCTTTGCTGCATCTCCTCCAAGCACGCTGTACGTCACGAGCGCTTCTTCCGGCTCGCCAATCTCAATCAGAGCCCGCATCAGGTTTTGCACATCACCCGGTTTTTTCCCGAGCTGCACAAGCCGCCGGAGAACCGGGAGTGCCCCCCGGTAATCTTTTTGCGAGATGAGATAGCCTGCATAGCTTCGTAAGGCATCCTGATTGGTGGGATCGAGATGAACGGCAGTTGCAAATTCTGCAATTGCACCTTCATCTTTTCGTGCTTCAAGCACTTTTCCCAGGTAACTATGGACATAGGATGAATCCGGCATTTTTTGGGTAAGATCCCGGAAAAACACTTCGGCATCTTCAAGTTTACCCGTATAGTAGAGGTTCGTGGCAGCCAGTACTTCAACAGACGAATCCTTGCCCCCCTCAAGGATGATAGTACAGATCTGCAGCGACTCTCCGTAACGCCCGTCTTCAAAGAGCCTGAACGCCTCTTTCTTTTGTTCTTCACGCGATGCCGGAATCATGGTCGTCCAAACCCGAATCGCACCCTGAAAAGACCTGAGAGCATCCCAATCATATCTCTTTTCCGGACCCGTGAGTCCCCTTTATTCTGCCATTCGATGGGAACTTCAGTAACCCTGAATCCTGCACCCTGTAGTCTCCATAGCAGCTCAACATCGAATTCAAAACCCCGGGATATCATCTTGGGTAGTACAGCGTCAATTGCTGATTTTTTAAAAACCTTCGCTCCGCACTGCGTGTCGTGATAGCGCAACCCGAACAGCACCCGTATGATCAGATTAAAAGCCCTGCTTTCCATCTGCCGCAGGAAGCTCTGGCGCACTTTGAGGGTTGCGCCATCTATCCAGCGTGAACCAATTGCACCATCTGCCGTGGAAAGCGAGAGAAAAAGCCGTTTCATCTCTTCAACACCTGTTGAGCCATCGGCATCGAAATACCCGACAAGGGGGGATCGGGCAGCTTCGAGTCCTGCAATCACTCCTCCCCCTTTTCCAAGACGGTGGTCAAACCGAAGGCACCGGATAGTCAGATCCTGTCTTTGCTTCGCGATGCGATCGACGATGTCTGCGGTACTGTCCCCGCCATCGCACACAACGATGAGTTCCCCTTCAAATCCATCTATGGCATCAAAAAACGGTGTAATCCTGTGTTCCTCATTATACGCGGGGATGATAAGGCTGTATCGTGCCTCAGGTGTGGTGGTCATGATGAATTCTATCTGGTATAGATCGCCGGCTGACGCCTGGAATTCCCCCTCCTGGAGTCTATTGACAGCTCGGTGTCATGCACACACTCGTGTACACAATCCGGCAGGTTCATTGCAGTACTTTTCGCAGAGTCTCCCAATAACATTACTGGTGTTTTGTGAGGTGCTGTGAGAGCATCGTGCCGGGCCGGTATTTCTCCGCCATAAAAAGTGCGGTTTCACGGAGTGCCTGGTGCTCCCGCAGGCAGCTTTCAGGAGGCGGGGATTTCCTGAGGATTGCCGAACTATTCTCGGTCACCTGGATGAGCTCTGTTGCAATAAGAGCGTTCAGCCAGATCAAATCTGCGAGCATCTCCTTAATTTCCTTGTCTTGCATAGAGGATACGTCATTGTGCGGACAATATAAACAGATTGCACGGAAAGGTAAAAGACAAGATTAATCCCTTTTTTATGCTTACCTCAGGTTTGAGAATAATGTCATATCTGGAAAACATCAAAAAAGACGGGAAATACGCCAACCCTTTTTTTTGCCTGATGGGGATTGACGTAGTCAGTGTTGAGCCGGGGAAAGCGGTGCTGAACATGCAGGTCCGGCCGGATATGCACAATGGTGTCGGGTGGCTACAGGGAGGGATTCTCGCGGCTATAGCCGATGAAGCGATGGCGCTTGCTCTCTACCCGTTACTTTCCAAAACCGAAGGGATTGCAACCATTTCTGAATCTACCAGTTTCATCCGGGGAATACAGGAAGGTTTCATTATTGCAGAAGGCAGCGTAATCAGGAAAGGGAGACGGGTGGCATTTGCTGAAGGCGAGGTATTTGTTGATAATGATGAGAAGACACTGCTTTCCCGGACTTCAGCAGCATTTGCAGTGACGACAAATAAAAATTAAAAAAA
>Ga0210091_1000049_pt1 | contig 10260 bp, 4 predicted proteins | sample WestPond_Cattail_5_FD_185581 | JGI IMG/M metagenome (GOLD analysis project Ga0210091, IMG submission 185581) | Wetland microbial communities from the San Francisco Bay, California, USA, that impact long-term carbon sequestration -... | ecosystem: Environmental > Aquatic > Marine > Wetlands ... | reverse complement strand
GTGATCCATGCGAAATCTATGTCTTTGGATTCTGCAAGTTTACAGAAGTTGACAACTTGCTTTACATTGACATTTCCTGGTACAAATTCAATTCCATATGTCAAGGGTTATTCACCTCAGGGAGTATTTACTGTCCACGCATTTAAATAAATTATCATTTTGCGTTGATCATTTTGCGCTATCCGCCCAAAATATGCCCATTTTATCGTTTTTTTCATTTGTAATCTTCCCAAGGGTCGTGGAGCGGAGGTGAACGCACCCAGATATCCACATTTTAGTCATCCTTCTGACGTTTTCCCCAATTCAGTCATTGAATAAATCCGTTCAAAAGCTCCCCCTTGAATGATCACATTTAGAGAGATCTCTATAGGCAAGGATAATTGATTTTTTACTATTTTTTTAAATGCGGTTGTTTTTTTAAGATCAAACCTACAATAAATCGTCTGCAAAGGAGTATACTATAAGATATTGAACTTCCAGCAAATAATAGTACAATAAGCTACAGGATGCCCTATAGGGTTTTAATTGGGATTTGTTCATGCGCATACTTGCTATTGGATTGGGCGGCGCTGGCTGCAGAATTGTTAACAGTCTTTATTCCACAGACCGACGGAGCAGCAAAGTCGTCTGTGTCCAGGCACTTGCCATCGATGTAAATGCAGAAACGTTAGCTCAGATGGGGGGTCTGCCGGATAGTGCAAAACTATTTTTTCCCCCTATCGACCCGGACATTCAAACTGAAGAGAATGGAGATACTCAGACAGCAACAATTGATATCGGGGAAATCGTTGCCCGCATCCAGAACATCGAGATTGGGGAAACTGATGCTGTCTTTATGTGTTGCGGGCTTGGTGGCAGCATGGTGGATGTTGCACCGCACATCGTCGCTGCACTTCGTTCCTCGATTGCTGAGCCGATCTTTGGTCTTGTAACACTTCCCTGTCTTGCGGAAGGAGAGCGCCATTCAGCAAAAGCAGCAGATGATCTCGACATGCTGACCCCCCTCCTTGACGGTATAATTCTGTTTGATAACGAGACATGGTATAAAAAAACCAAAGCACAGAAATCAACGTTGACAAAAAAAGAGAAAGGTTTTGGGGAAAAACTCGGGTTCAGGAAAAGTGAACCCGAGCTTTCTCCACGACTCGCTACCTATTTACTCCTGAATGAGGGAATTGTCAGGAGGATTAGCCTCATTCTGAGAGCCGGAGAATTCAAAGCGGATGGTGGGCTTGATTTTGCTGAGGTTGTACTGGATTCAGGCGAAGTGCTCAATACCATGAGAGGGATGGGTTATATTACCATAGGGTATGCGGTAGAACGTCTCCCCCATAATCCATTAAGTTTCCTTTCCAGCTGGCGCCCGACCGGTTTTTTCGCTGATGAGCATATAAAGAAAGCATCGCGAATCGTTGACCTTGCAAAGCAGGCGATCTATCACGAGATTTCTACACCTTGCGATATGACGAGCGCACACAAGGCATTAATTCTTGTCGCCGGTCCATCTCATGAACTGTCGTTGAAAGGGTTTATGACGGTGCGTAAATGGATTGACAGAAGTATCGCGGGAGTGGAAACCCGATCCGGTGATTATCCGGTGATGAATACCAAAAATGTGGCAATTATCATCATGCTCTCCGGGCTAGAAAATATTCCCCGCATCACCGAACTTAAGGAAATCCAGAACCAGTATAAAACCCATCTTCAGGAAGGTAGTGTAGCTGTGAAACAATCAGGTTCCTATGCAATCAGCGTATCTGAAGGTACCGTAAGCAGCAGCAGCGTGGGAAAATCAACCAAACGACAAGAAGCAAAAGTAAAAGATGAAACTCTCATTCTCCCTTTTACAGCGAATATGATAAAAGAATCCCCGCAGGGCGATTCCGGGGGTTTTTCAGATCAGGCAAAGAAAGATTATCCATTGGGAATTGAGGCACTACGGCCTCCAGTGCAGCGAAAAATCTCTTTGGAACCAGATGCTGCTGAAAAAAAGGCCTCTCCCCGCCACATTACAAAACCTCATATTATCGAAGAGGTAATTCCTCAGCTACCTGCAAATGAGATGAGCGCCCCAAAGACATCGGATTCTCATATAACCCATCATCGGGTTGTTGTAGCCAGGGATCATGCTGATCAAACCGCGCATCCAGCACCACATTCCACATTCCATGAATCTTCAGTTCATGGAATCCCCCAGGGTAAAAAATCCTCGTATGCCAAAGATTCCACAGGGTTTGATGAGAAACATTTGCCGAATACAAGCGATGATCGTTTGAGGACAAAAGGGACCGAGCGGCAGATAATTGAGAGGGAATTGCAGCGGCAGAGAATGATGGCAATCTCTGGTCGTACACCAAAAACGGTGGCCCCGGAGCCTTCACATCCCACACCCACTCCTGAAATTGTCAGATTCAAACGTGTTGTTATTGAAAAAACGTCCCTGGATCAAGAACGTGAGCCATCCGATCCCGATGAAGTCGTGCATCAGGTGCACAGGAAACGAACGGTTGTCATACAGAAAAAGAAGGTGCGTCCTGTGTCACAGGATACTCCTGTCCCCGAAGAGAAAAACGGGGAAGTCTCTGTCGAAGATGACGATCTATCAGTCATTAAGCGCCCTGAGGTCAATTCCTGGCCCATGGATTCTGAGGATTCAAAGGTCAGCATTAAGAATTCTGCGCATGTATCAAAGGACAAAATTTTTGAAGGAAAAGGTGTTCAGAGGCCCGTGGTTCCCCAGGCCCGGGATTCGGCGCTCATTCACACGAATCTAAAATCGAAAAAAACCCTTTCGGCATCAAAAGATGTTGAAAGCGACCCGGATAGCAATGATCATGTCACGGAATCATCCAGGACATCCAAAAAGCGGGAGAAAAACACTCCAAAAAAAGATGATATTTCCTGGATATAATCAGTTAATCTCCATCACTTTTGAAAACTGAATATTGCCGGCACCTATCTCGGTAGTAATCTCAAGCCCGTGTTCCACCGTATTTCCAATATAATTCAGTCCGCTGAATGCAACGATCGATATTCGGAAAGGATTGGCAGGTAGGTTAAAGACCTGATTCCCCATCGCAACGGGAAAAACAAAACCGCAGGCATTCATGAGACGGATTGTGTCCTCAACCTTTTTTTTCGCGGAACCGGGAACTTCCCGGACATTTGCCAGCGCAATCCCGGATTTTGATCGTGCAAACTCTGATATCGATGTGAGGCCTGATGAAATGAAAAGTTCGAGCGGGTCTATAGTAGTTCCCCGGTAACCAATCAGGTCCCTGAACAGCACAGGTATGCCATCCTCGACCTCCAGCCTTCCACCATAGGCCATTCTTACCGGGATGCCATTTCTTTGGAAAACTCCATCCATGGAGATACTGCAGATCGTAATGAATCCCACCGATCCCGATGGAACCCGGGGATCACGATCGAGTATCCGGTATGACTTAAAAAAACCGCATCCTGCCTTCACAACTTCATCAAATGCGAGTTTTACTTTTTCCAGGGACTCCTCGGGCACAATGGAGAGGTTATAGGCAACATCACCAGTACTGGTTACCGGATCAAATGTACTCCGGTACGCAAGTCGCTCAAGTTTTGAAATGACAAAACCTATCCGGTCATCTACAAGGGCATTATCTGTTTCATCCAGTCCTGCCCTTGTTAATATCCGGCCCTGGTTGCCGATTTTTTCCGTGAACCCCATCGTATCAAGGTAACTGAGATAATACTGAACTGCCCGATCACTGAGGACAAAACCCCTTTCTGCCATAAGCTCTGAAAGCCTTTTTGCACCAATGGGATCCTGGTGTTCTTTGAGAATGCGAAGAATTTCGATATATTTTCTTTCAGTACGGATCATCGTCACTTTGCCTCCACTGCTCCCCTGCTATCCTGATAACGCCCTGAATAACTCTGGCTGCCTTCGCGCACTTCGTGAAGTATCATCTGCACTAGGCGGTCGTTCTTCTTGACGATAATATCATCGCTTCCCAGGTTGGTCAGGCAGAGCGTCAATTGTCCACGAAATCCCGGGTCTACAAAACCTGCACCCAGAAGGACACCCCGCCTCCCAAAGGAGGACCGGCACCGAAGCGTTCCGGCAAGATCCATGGGGAGTTCGACCCATTCAAGTGTAGGAACAAGAGTGCATGTACCTTTAGGAAGAAGACTGTCACCGGCAGAACGCAGATCGTAGGATGCGGGTTGCTGGCACTCGCCACTATAGGGTGTGATGACGAGGTTGCCCCGTCCACACTCCTGATCGAGACGGCGGATGATCTCTGGTGCGGATAAAATCATTCACTAGATTATCGGTAGAAAATACTTAATATCTTTTGATATATAAGAGATGAGAAGGATCCATGGGGTAGAGGACATCCTCTTGGGCTTCGAACCCAAGGACGCGGGTTCGATTCCCGCTGGGTCCGTTATTTTCTTTAAAAAAAATTATTCAATTTTGATGAACCATTTTCCCTGCCCTCCGACAAGTCTTGTATCAGTCGTTAAAGAAACGTCTGGAGCATCGGGAGCGGTGGCAATTACCTTTATCTGGTAGCCACCCGGGGGTAATTTATTCAGATCAAGTTGCGCATAATCGACATACTCCGTATCGAGGGCAATTTCCGGGGGGTAGGGATACGCGTGTGTTTTTATATCGAACAGCACCCAGGGTCCATTATCTATGGAATAATAGACCTGTTCGGTTATGGTTTTATTTCCGGTATAGGTCGAATTCCACATCACCGGCAGAAGTCCCTTGATTTCTCCAGGTTCTGTAATGGTGAGATTTGTGAGTGTAATCGTTTTTGACCCCATCAAAGTAGCATTGAGATTAGGAACTACCGTGAGGAATGTGTGCGGGAGAGTGAGGGTAGATGCACCACCATTGAAAGATACCAGAGAATTCGGGCCGAAAACATCAATGCTGCCACTCTTTTTGACTTTCAGCCGGAACGTTGCATTCCAGGTTTCGCCGATTTTTATTGTGCCAATCATGAAGTCAAGTTTATTATCAGCTGCCCATTCCGCAGACTGGTTGGTCACATTGGTTACCCCGTCCTGCCACACAATCTTTGTGGAGGCAGTTGAATCGGGGACATAGTCGTATACCTGGGCACCGGGGACCGAAACACCTGTAACATTAACATTCTGAAAATCTACATTCATGGTTGTGTTTACACCCGCTTCCACTTTGAGTTCACCCGCAATGACCTGGTAAATTCCAGCCAGCTGATCAGCAGTGGGAGCAGAAAAGAATTTTCCTCCTGTCTCGTTGGCGTAAGCCTGTAATTCGGTTTGGGAGGGATCGGTTCCAAGCGCAATCGTATATATGGTTACGTTACTGTTTTTTGCCCAGGTAATTACACTCCCCGTTCCAATTCCACTAAATGAGGTCACCCCAGCTCCACCCCGGGGGTCGCCGCCCGTATTCCATGCTCCATCTGTTAAAAGAATGACCGCTTTCACGGCGTTGGTACGGGGATAATCATTCAGCATCTTTACCGAGCGATACAAACCTTCCCGCATCGGAGTTCCACCGGCCGGAACCATACGGTTTATGGAATTATTTACCGTAGTGCGTATGAAGCTCAGGTTCTGGTCAACACTGGCGAACTGGGTAGTCCCATAATTCTTTGGATTCCCGATATAATTCAGGGATATATACGAACTATCTCCTGTCCATGTACTATCCCTGCCTACCCATTGAGCGCCGCCATACTGGTGCGAAAAACCTTGTCTCAGTTCCGCCCATCCGCTGGTGGCACTGTTGTCCCCGAATGAGACGAGCCCGACACGGTCATTCGTGCCCATATTTGCATTGAAGATCTTTCCGGCATTCATTGCATGAACCATCCGGTCGTTAATAATGCCATCTGTATCATTATAGAGCATACTTCCTGAACGATCAGTGCACATCACCGCATCTATCGGTTTTGGTCCAAGTGCCCATCCATCACCCTTAAACGCAATTGAAACATCTACGGTGTCGTTTACCGCGATTGTCTGGGGGTTCACCGAGGTTTTCACGCTCAGGTAGGGATAATTCTTCCAGGTTACCAGTATGTTTTTACTGACATTCCCCCACGTGGCTGTAATCGTGCAGTTACCGGTTGCAGATGTACTGTTTACTGCACTGAAACTTCCAGGAATAAAGGTTACTGTCGCAAGACCGTCCGAATCTGTTGATGAAATGTTACTTACCAGTGAAGGTGATGACGTTACATTGTACGGTCCCCCGGGATATTTCGCGGTTCCCATCGTGAATGTCACCGTTTCATTCTCAACCGGATTTCCCATCACATCGGTAACTGCTGCAGTAATCTCTGAAATTATAGCAGGATCGACATCCCGGCTTGCCATGGTTTCGGGATTTGCCGTGATCTCCATGTTCGTTGCTGCAGTATTCACAAATTCCACATCCTGACTAATGGTTACCGAGTTGTTGCCAACAGCTGTCGCGGTGATATAAATCGTTCCAATTGACACCCGGGGACCATAGGTAATCGATATCTGCCCAAGAGCATTCGTTTTAAACTGGTGTTCCTCTCCAATGATGGATGTATTTACCCACACCCATTGCAGGTTGGTTGGATTATCGTAACGGTCCAGGAGGGTATATATAATCGTAAATTTACTCGTCCCGTCTGCTGGTAGAGAGGGAGGAGATCCCGAAGGGGAGAATGCCTGGCTTATCGAAAAAGGTATACCGTTTGTGTCTGCATTGATCCATTCGAGTTTGTCCGGGATACTTCCAAATGAATCCATTAAGATATTATTGGGACCTATCTTTGTCGTTAAGGTAACATTTACCGACACATTTCCATTGGGATCAAGAGCGGGGGAATAATCATGTCCATATCCGACAAAATTACAGTTATCCGGGGCGGGTCCATGAACATGGAGGCTGATTACATGAGAACCTCTCCGATTATCGATACGGTTACCCCATCTATCAGTTATTGATATATTAAAAGGTACATCAGTTGCTACTGTACCATTGAGAGGATGCGTAAAATACGGGTAATAGGGACTGTCGTGGTCTATACTCTGATTGACAGATCGTGTAACAATATATCCGTCATGCGAAGTAATCCTTGCTGTGATATTGGCAGTTCCGCTTCTGGTATTGACTTTAAAGGTACTGGTTGCCTTACCGGTTCCATCGGAGACCGTGGTTACCGGCGTCATAATACCCAACATTGGATCATCTATCGTAAACATGACAGAAGCTCCGGTCATGGTCCCGAGTGACGAATTCGACACTATTACTGTTATGGTAGTCTGATCAGCCCCATTGGCAATGACCCAGGGATTACTGGTCGTAATTGTTGAGGTGTCAGGAAGATGCCCGGCAACAGTTCCTGCAAGAAATAACATGCCAAGGATACAAAGGATTCCAGCTTTCGCTCGCATATAAATCACATTAAAACAAGTGATTACATGCAAAAGTATATAAAATTATTTATTTTAAAAAAAACAAAATTATTTGTTTAATTAAGAAAATATCAATTTATAGAGTCATAAAAGGCAATTTTACCTCGCTTTCTTATGAGGGAATAATATTTTTTTTCACACAAATATTTATATCCAAAATCAATGCAAACAGGAAAGACATATCGATAGGATAATTTTGATTTTATACACGATTAGTACTGGATCACATCTTTTTTTTAAAAAAATGGATGAATTATTGTAATTTGATAAAGATTCCTTTACTACCCACCGTGATAGCCGAAGAGATCTCCTCATCATCAACAGCATCGGGAGCAACAGCATGGATTTTTATCCGGTAGCCTCCCGGGGGAAGTTTCCTGACATCCAGTTGTCCATTATGGTTTAACGTGCCCGGATTAATATTCTGCTGTGAATTGAATAAAACCCAGGGCCCATTGTTGTGAGAATACCACATGGTTTCAGTGACTGTTGCAAACCCCGAATACGTCAGATCCCAGGTAACCGGAATGAAATCGGTAATGCTCCCGGATTTGGTAACAGTGAGGTTCGATAGATCCAGCGTTCCTGTCAGTGAACCAATTGGTGTAACGTTTGGAGTTACCGTGATGAAAAGATCAGGGAACTCCAGAAAATCGACCCCATCATTGAAACTGATAGTCGAGGTGTTGTCGAATAATTTGATTAGTCCTGTCTGGTTTGCCTTGAGACGGTAGGTTGTCTCCCACCGTTCACTGATGTTGATTGTGCCTATATCAAAGTGCAGTTGATTATTTGCATTCCATTCATTGGTCTGATTCTTGAATGAACGCGTATTGTTTGGCCAGAGAATTGTCGTGCGTGAATCCGGAGATGTTCCCCCATTTTCTACCGGAACATAATCAAACGCCTGTCCTCCACTCATCGGGGTGCTGTTCACCTCGACATTCTGATAATTCACCTGCATGGTAGCATTCACACCAGCGATTGTTCTCAGGATCCCTGCAATATCTTTATATGCCTGCTGGAGTTCCTGAGGATTTGAAGGTTTGAAAAATTGTCCACCGGTCTTGTTTGCTAACTGTTTCATAACCGATTCAGCATTGCTTGTGGTGGAACCACCGTCATAATAGTAAACCGTGAAGATGTAAATTTTGGGATTGGCAGCTAATGCGGGTGCAACTATAGCATCAATATCAGCATTGATATTACCGCCACCGGCATCCCTCAGAACAATCACCGCACGTACTTCATCATCCGGTCTATCACCCTGAGTTTCGGTAATGTTGGTTATTGAATCGATTATTGATGGTCCGAATTCCTGTGCGTTTGTGCCTTTTACGAGATTGTCTATTTTTGTGTTAACAAGATCAAGGTTGGCCTGTGGAGGCAGATGGAACTTCTCGTTCTTCTCAGTTCCAAACGAAGTGAGACCAATATAATCCTGACCCTGTATCATCTCATCTACAAAAACCGCTGCTGCTGCTTTTGCACTATCAATTCTTTTGGGATAGGTGGGGGGTTGATCCGGATTTGAAAACATATTCGATGTACAATCCATATCCAGCAGTGCTGTCACCGGAGCTCCACCCATTGCATACCCGTCACCGGTCACCCTGATATTGACATCAAAGGTATCATTCAGCTGAATGGTCTGAGGCGTGGCACTTGCTTCTATACTGAGATACGGATAATTTTTCCAGCTTACAATAACATCTCGGTTCGTCGAATTCCATTGTGCATCAATAGTACAGGATGCATTCGCTGATTTATTATAACCGGGTTCGGTTCGCAGGGCAAATGCGCCGGGATAGAAGAGTACTATTGCATTTCCGTCACTATCGGTTGTTGCTGTGATATTGTCTAGTACAGATGAACTGCCGAAACTTGGAATACCGTTTACCGAACTGACATTAAATCCCCCGGTATTAATGCCTGATATTGTAAACTTCACAGATTCACCTGGAACAGGATTTCCCAACATATCGATAACAGTAGCTCGAACAAACGCCTTTTGTGAGGGCTCAACTTCCCTGCTCGCCATTGTCTGAGGGGTTACTGCAAGCACCATATTTGTTGGTGCGGAATTGACAAAGTGAGCAATAAGCTGATTCGTAACAGAATGATTATCGACAGAAATCGCATTGATTGTGATGTCATTTACCGTTATTTTGGGACCATAAGATAAACGGATTTGTCCCAGAGAATTTGAGGTATACAATTCTTGTTCATCGGGGAGGGTTGTATTCACCCAGATAGAGCGGTTTTTTACCGGATTGCCATAAGTATCATAGAGGAAATAGTCAATAGTAAATGCTTTTGTTGCAACCGGGAGGATCCCTCCATCTGATATACTCCCTGTCATAGAATAGGGTATCCCCGTCGCCTCGGTAACAATCCATTCGAATTGATCCTGTACACTTCCGAATTGATCCAAGAGAATATAGTTTGACCCGATTTTTGAGGATAATTTTACTGCAACAGACAGGTTTCCATTCGGATCAAGAGCGGGAGAAATATCGTGCCCGTATCCGACAAATTTGCAGTCATCGGGGGCAGGACCATGAGTATGCAGGCTGATTACGTGGACACCTCTTCGATTATCAATAGGATTTCCCCAGCGATCAGTAATGGAAATATTAAAGGGTATTTCAGATGCAACTTCTCCACGTAGCGGATAAGAAAAATATGGATAATAGGGACTGTCATGATCGATATTCTGAATTGTTGAATTGGAAACAGCCATTGCAGCTATAGTTGCAGTTATTTGTGGTGCCCCGCTTTTTGTCTTTACCTTAAAGGTACTCGAAGCCATACCAGAGAGAG
>Ga0210091_1000045_pt1 | contig 10700 bp, 11 predicted proteins | sample WestPond_Cattail_5_FD_185581 | JGI IMG/M metagenome (GOLD analysis project Ga0210091, IMG submission 185581) | Wetland microbial communities from the San Francisco Bay, California, USA, that impact long-term carbon sequestration -... | ecosystem: Environmental > Aquatic > Marine > Wetlands ... | reverse complement strand
CAGGCACTGGGTGCTCTTGGTACTGAAGGGATCAACGAGCTTATCCTCGCGTTACGAGACAAAGACAGGGATGTCAGGCTGGGCATTATTGAAGCTTTGTCAGTGATCAGGGATCAGCGGGCTGTACCACCGCTTATTGAACTGCTCAACGATACAAGCAGTGAGGTCCGGTGGGAGACGGCGATTGCTCTGGGAGAGATCGGCGGCCCTGATGTAATTTCGCCCCTCAATAACTCTCTTCGGGATCCTGACAAGTATGTGCGATACGGTGCAGCATCTGCCCTGGCAAAGAATGGCTGGAACCCGGAATCAGATGAGGAAAGGGCATTTTATTATGTGGGAATGCAGGAATGGCAGGCGGTAAAGGATTGTGGTCCGGCAGCAATCAGCGCTTTGTCGCTTGTTTTGCAGGACCAGGACAGCAGTGTCAGGATACAGGCTGTTGAGATCCTCGGTTCAATCGGGGATAAAAAAGCGATCCCGGCACTTATGCATTCACTCCGGGATGAGAATGCTGATGTCAGGTGGAAAACCGTTCTGGCGTCACCGAAGTGCGGCATATCAGTATTGCATATCCCCCGTGGCCTCAGCCGGAGACCACGGCTGAAAAAAAATCCCCTGATCGCTGGATTTTTGAATTTCATGCTGCCGGGTCTTGGATACGGGTACCTGGGCAAATGGTGGGGAGTGATGATATTCCAGATTGATATCACCTTAACGGTATGGCTTTTCAAATATCAGGGCGAGGTAAGTTCCTATGGCATGCTGTTCCCGGTGTACCTTGTCCTGGCATTCCATGCATGGTATATCGCCCGGATGATGCCGGATCTGTAAATTCTCTCGTGAAAGGAGTGATGGCTTCACCATCACGGCTCTGGAAAAATTTTTTGTTATGCCATGAAATACGAAGTACAGGTATGATAAAGGAGGGGACAGTTCCTGTCCTCATACCACTCCTGCTCCTGACGATGATGACGTATACCTGTTCGATCTATCGCATGGGGGAGACCACATCTGCCGGGTTGAAACTCCTGTGAACGGTTAGCCGGTAATTGAGATTTCTCCACAAGCCAGGACCAGTTTTTTTAAAAGACCGTCAGCATGCAAAATACCCCTCACGGCAGACTCATCACAAACAGCAATTTTGCACCCTGTCTGTGTCAGAACCTCCCTAGTTCCGAATCAGCCTTAAATCCCGTCAGTCTGGAAGGACATGCCCTTCCAGATGTTCACTGCATATTTTGCAGAGCGCCTTTTTCTTCCGATCCAGTTCATCGAGGGTGTCTGGTTTAAACATGATGCATTCATGGTCGGGGCAGTGGTCAAGGCCAAGCAGGTGACCGACTTCGTGCGAACCTTCTTTTATTATCCGGTCAATAAGGTCGTCATCGTTCCCGTCTCTCCCGTAATATTCATTACTGAGCCTGGCAGTTGAGACAACCGCTGCACCGACAGACTCACGGGCAAGTCCGAATACAAAACTATTGCCATTCTTAAAAAGGTCCTGGTGAACAACCAGAAGGAGGGGGTCTTTTAGGGAATGGCGATGTTTGTACGCCTGGATACTGTCTAATAACACCGGTGCATCGATCTGTTTGCGCTCGTCTACATATCCCATAATACGCACATGGTTCTCCGATACCGATGCCGGCATTCTGAGAATAGAAGATATCATGCGGGTTACCGGTACCTGGAGGCCCGGTGGGGACTGGGAATCCCAAAAAATATGGATATGCATCGCTATATTCTGTTTAAATGGGCTCCTATAAACATATTGAGACATGCATCGGGGAATATATTGCGAAACATTATACCGACGCCATAGAGGTCGGGATCGGGAAAAACACGGAGGCAGCACACATCCTCCTCAATGCGGGGATCCGTGTACGCTGTACCGATGTCAAAGACCGTGAAGTCATCGGAGGGCTTTCTTTCACAACAGATGATGTATTCTCACCGGATATCAGCCTGTATAAAGGCGCAGATGTCATCTACGCCATCCGCCCTGCTATCGAGATGGTCCCCCCACTCCTCGCCCTTGCCCGGACGATAAACAGTGATCTTATCGTCTATCACCTGGGTTTTGAATGCTATGGGAATGGCGGCGAAAAAATTGACTGCGGTGTCCTGCTTCACCGCTATTACAAAGCCTCAGAACCCGTCAAACAGCGTTGACTGAGAACGGGGAGGAAGTTTTTTCTCTTCTGGTTCTGGGGGGTTGCAGGGTTCCTCCAGCTCCCGCTGGGCTGGTTTCTGGACCTTTGCTTTTTTGGATTTTTTCTCCTGCTCTTTTCCCGCCTTTTCTTCTGAAAGAAGGGATTTTATGATCTCCTGCGAGCGTGCCTTGTCATGCAGGAAGAAATTGAGCTGATCCGCATCAAACATCAGTTCACGCACATAAGTGGCCGGATCATGTTCGACTAACTGGGAAATTATGTCCAGATAGTTCTCGCGCAGCGTGTTCTGTGGGATGTGCATGGTTCCGGCAATCTTGTTGAGGGTAATGATACGGATAGCTTTCTGCTTTTTTGCCGTTGACATTTTCTGCCATCGTTCCGGGGGCATAATCCGTGTATGAATCCCTTTTCCCTCTGCTGCATCAGCAACACCCAGCAGCATAACCGCTGTCGCGTACCGCCAGAGCGTATAATATTGCCTGCGATAGGTATACCCAAGGTATTCATCTGCCCGCGAGAGGTGGCGGTATCCCTCTGCAACTGCTGAAGGAGTGGGAAGCAGGTGGACATTACCTTCAATCCACTGCTCGATTGTTTCCGGTGTATCATCGACATCGTACGAGAGACGCATCAGCTCGTCATCCGGCGTGGTATGGAAAATAGCGGTTATCAGCGAGAAGATTGATACCCTTTCATCTTTCTGGGAGGTATGAACCTGTAAATCTTCAAGCCGATCCCTGCCAATGGCCGAGGCATAGAGCATGTTGACCGCCGATCGGATATCCCCTTCAGCACTCTCCGCAATTGAACGGATAGCAGCATCGCTGCAGGTAATCTTTTCTGAAGCGCAGAGATATTTAAGGCGCGGTCCGATAGAACGGGCGGGAATTGCCTTGAACAGGACGGGTTCACAGCGGAACCGTAGTTCGGGAGAAAGACCATAGAGATCATTGGCGATCAGGATCATCGGCTGTTGTGCATTCCGGATACATTCAATGATAGCCTTTGCTCCCCCGCGGTCCGCAGTACCCTGAAGATTATCCGCTTCATCAAGCACAATCAGTTTCCTTACTGACCCGGTGAGACTTGCAGTGACACTCCCGACCCCGGCAATATGCTCAATGACAGCCGCAGTCCGCTGGTCACTTGCATTGAGCTCAATAACGTCCCATCCCATATCGTTGGCAAGCGCGTACGCACTGGAGGTTTTGCCAATACCGGGCTTTCCGTAGATGAGCAGCGGCTTGGATTTATTCGTCCAGTTCGTCGCCCACGCCGCAATCTGTCGGATTGCAGTTGTGTTCCCGACGATGTCCTCAAGCCGTGCGGGACGGTATTTTTCTGCCCAGTCCATACCAACACGTTGACTGTATATCAAATAAATTATCTCTGATCAAGTGAAACTACGATACACGAAATAGTGAACAATCCATTCTTCAGGTGATACCGTGGTCCACAGCTGCTCCACAGAGACGATTGCAAAAGTAGTAAGAGAATATGAGGGTGTCCGTAGGAAGCATTCCATCGGAGAGATGGTCAGGGCTTTGAAGATCGACGCGCCCCATGTTGTCGCTTCGTTCGGGGAGGATGCAGCGGTAATCGAGCATAATGGCGAGGCTCTTCTCCTTGCAGCTGACGGCATATGGAGCAGGCTCATGGAAGCGGATCCGTACTGGGCGGGATATTGTTCAGTGCTCGTCAATATACATGACATCGCGGCAATGGGAGGTCATCCCATAGCAATGGTGGATATATTCTCGATTGCAAAAACCACGGTACAGGAACTTGTGGTTAAAGGGATGCACGACGCATCCGCACAGTTTGGCGTGCCTATCGTCGGGGGACACCTGCACCCGGACGCACCCTACAGTGTCATCGATGTCTCGATTCTTGGTTCAGCCCGGCTTGACTCAATCATCTACAGCCACACCGCAAAGGAAGGGGATTGTGTAGTAGCCGCTATTGATCTCTCGGGGCGTGTTCATCCTTCCTGTGCACTTAACTGGGACTCGGTTACGATGAAATCCGCCCGGGAAGTCAGGGCGCAGATTGCCGTGATGGAAGAGATTGGAAAACGTCACCTGGTTACGGCAGGCAAGGATATCAGCAACCCCGGTCTTATCGGAACGCTGGGAATGCTCCTGGAAGTCAGCGGGAAAGGGGCAGAGATCGATCTTGAACTGATCCCCAGGCCGAACCTGGCAGCAAACAATATGACATTCGAACAATGGATACGAATGTACCCGGGTATGGGCTTTATCATGACAGCAAAAAAAGCACATATCCCGGAGCTTGTAGGGCTCTTTGCCGGCGTCGGAATGACGGCTCATAAGATAGGTACCGTCAACAGCACACGGGAGCTGCGTATCACCTTTGACGGGCAGGAGACGCAGGTCTTTGATTTTATCGAAGATGGGATCATGCACCTTTCTGATGAGGACGTTGCATGTCTGGCGCGGTAAAACGTATTGGCATCGGAATCGCAGAAGATGCACAAAAAGTTATTGACAGCGCACAACACGTGAGCGGGAATTTTATTACGGTCTGTTATTGCCGACCGGGAACTGTTGATTTAAAAGCGGTCGCGTATGCTGTTCAGATCGTTGAACACACGAACCCTGAACAGGCGCTCATCGACGACCTCATGGCAGGCAGGATTGATGCTGCCGTTCGAGGGACGCTCCCTGCAAATTCTACGCTCAGGGCATTAAAAAAAGCAGAGGGTGTCGATCATCTCGAACGCATTGCGCTGCTTGAGACGGTGAAGGGAAAAAAATTCCTTCTCACACCGGTAGGTGTAGATGAAGGATGGACAGTTCCTGAAAAACTTGAACTGATAAAAAAAGGGCGCCTGATTGCGCAAAAATTCGGTCTTTTGAAAAAGGTCGGGGTCCTTTCCGGAGGCCGGCTTGGGGATATCGGCAGGCACAGCCAGGTGGACGCGAGTATGGCCGACGCTGAACTGGTTGCACGGCTTGGCGATGCAGAACACTGTGAAATCCTAATTGAGGATGCTGTTGAAACCTGCGGACTGATCATTGCTCCAGACGGGATTTCCGGCAATTTAGTCTTCCGTACACTCACCTTTCTGGGTGGGGGGCTCGGCCATGGCGCGCCAGTAGTAAATATCAGCAGAATTTTCGTGGATACTTCGCGCGCCTCACCAAATTATTCGAATGCGCTATTGCTCGCTGCTGCTTTGTTGGAATAATTTAAAATCCCTATAATCCACCTGTTTTTTGAATAAAACGATTTAATGCATTTAAAAAATATTCTGCGAAATTTTGCGCTTCGTTTTCCACTTGCTTAACAATATGCGTTCCAATATCGTAATGCTTGATAAAATGAGGTATTTTCCCAAAAAGTATTTATATATACCAATAGACTTTCTTTTTGAGGTTAGAAAAATGGCAGATTTACCAATCGCCGCAGTTGTAAGGATTGCAAAGAAAAACGGAGCCGAAAGAGTCGGCAGCGATGCAGCTGAAGCCCTTGTTGTCAAGGCAGAGAAGTACATCGCCCAGCTCACCAAGGAAGCAAACAAGCTTGCTGAGCACGCTGGAAGAAAGACGATCAAGAAAGAAGATGTTGACCTGGCTTCTAAATCCTAAAATCAACTCTTTTTTCTCGTGCAATTGAAATTATTTTTATTTGTTTGATTTTCTAAGATATTTTTCCGTAACAATGATACTTTTTTTACCGGCAGGTCACAAAAAAATCGACTTTTATCAAAGCGAATGGGAAAGCGAAACTGCCAATACAAATCGCAGATAAGAGTTCAGGAATTGTAAGAAAAAAAAAGGTTTAGTCACAATCTGACGACTCCCATTTCTTCAACATTCATCAAAAAACTCATGGATAACGCTCCTTGGGGCTTCAGCTTTTGCCTCCGTCCCCGCAGCTGTGGCGACCCCCGTGATGCTATAGAATAGAATAATCCCAATAAGAGCCGAAAATCCTTGGTCAGTACCTTATTTTTTCATTTTTTCACGTCTTAAATCAGAGGTTATGTTATTGGTTAAATCGGGACGATATCGAAAAAAATTAAAAAAAAGCAAAAAAAATCTAAAATCTTCCCTTTGTACTCCGGATCATTTTTGTATCCCCGCGAACAGAAAGCGCCTGCCCAAGCGCAATCCCGAACGCTTTGAAAACTGCTTCGCACTGGTGGTGATCGTTCTTACCGGAAAACGTGATATGTGCAGTGATACCGGCCCGGGTACACAGACTATAAAAGAAATGCTCAAAGATATCGACCGGAATAGTCCCGATAGTCCTGTTCCCGAACCGTCCGGTAAAGACAAGGTATCCCCTGCCCCCGCAGTCGAGCGCCACGGTTGCCAGTGACTCGTCCATAGGGATAATTGCATGAGCGAACCGCTGCATACCCTGCCCGTCACCAATTACCTGCTTGACTGCATCCCCGAGCACAATACCTATATCTTCAACCGTATGATGGCAGTCCACACCAAGATCACCTTTGGCGGAACAGGTGAGATCGAAGCCCCCGTGTTTTGCCATCGCGGTGAGCATGTGATCCAGGAATGGTACACCACTGTCAACTGATACCTTCCCGGTGCCATTCGGGTTGAGTGTGATCGTGATATTCGTTTCTTTTGTCTCCCTCTTTACCGTAATATTCCTCATTGACTTTCCTCCAGAGCATCTTTAAGGGTGATCTTCCCGCTATAAAGGGCAGAACCGAGCACCGCTCCGAACGCCCCGGCATCCCGCAGACCGGCTACATCCAGTCGGGCCGATACGCCACCGGCAACAACCACCGGAATATGTACATTGGCAATCAGTTGTTTGACCGGCTCGAACCGGACTCCCTGCTGCAGTCCTTCCACATCAACGTTGGTATAGAGAAGGGAGCCGGCACCCAGTTCTTCAAAGTGTCGTGCCCATGCCAGATAATCGCCTGCCGTCTCCTGCCAGCCATGAACCGCGATCTGCCCGCCTTTTGCGTCAACGCCCGCCATCACCCGTTCACTTCCGTACTCATCAACAAGAACCCGTATGCTTTCCGGTTTCTTTGTGGCAAGCGTTGAAATAATAATCCGGGAGACACCGGTGTTCAGCCATTGGGCAGCATCTTCAAGGGAGCGGATACCCCCACCCAGCTCAATCTCGACGCCGGTTTTTTTGATCAGGTCTATAATGAGCTCAGCATTTTTTGCCGAACCCCCGAATGCCCCGTCAAGGTTTACCACATGAAGGGCATCTGCTCCCTGATCGAGCCAGTGTGTTGCACAGGAAAGCGGGTCCCCGAACACTGTCGCACTCTCACGTCTGCCTTGTACCAGCTGGACACACCGCCCTCCAAGGATATCAACAGCAGGAAAAATGCGCATAAGACTCAGCGGATCATCCGTTGGATCGCCATCACCAGAATATCTTTTGCACCAGCACGCTTCAGGGAAGTTATCAGGGAATACACCCGTTCCTCATTCACGACTGCGTGCACTGCCACTAGGTTTTCGCTTGATGCAACGTCCATTACTGTGGGACCTGAGAGCCCGGGGAGTACACGTTTTACTGCGTCAAGGGAAGATCGTTTTACATTCATCATCAGGTAGCACTGCCCGCGTGCCCGGATAACACTTTCCAGGGCAAGGTGAATTTCATCGATTTTTTCTTTCTTTGTCCGAAGTGACTCCTTGTTCGCGATCAGGTGGGTAGATGTCTCCATCACCACATCAATAGCCCGAAGACGGTTGGTCTTTAAGGTTGTTCCTGAACTCGAAAGGTCAACAATGGCATCGGCAATTCCAAGGTGCGGTGTCGCCTCACAGGCTCCGCCAACCAGTACAATGTTTATGGTTACCTTGTTTTTCGCAAAGTACTCCCTGGCAATAACGGGAAATTCGGTAGCAACTTTCAGTCCTGCAAGCTGTTGTACCGATCTAACCGGTGAATCTTCTTGCACGGCAAGCACGAGTTTTGCTTTCCCTGACTCGAGATCCAGGAGATCTTCAACATCAGACTCCCGCTCGACCACCATATCAAGACCAGTGATACCGATATCAGCAGCACCGGTTGCCACGTATTCGGGAATATCAACCGGGCGGGCAAAGAGGATCTCTACATGCGGGTCGAGTGTCTTTGTAATCAGCCGTCGCTCCCCAAACTCAGGGAAGTGGAGACCGCTCTTCTCGACAAGTTCCATAATCGGTGCTGCGATCCTTCCTTTGTTAGGGATAGCAAGCCGGACAATTGCTGAAAAAGAAGTGGTGTTATTTTTTTTCCGGCCGGTTTTTGCCTGTTTTGCCATGGGTGTTCAGAAGGTCTTGAGCTCGCCGCGGATTACCCGTTCTGTAATATCAGTCACGTTCTCGAGCGATTGATCGACAATTCCTTCAATTTCTCCCTGGATCTTCTGCATCCTGACACCAGACACCGGTAGTACCTGCACACTTGCCACAAGCGGGCGATCAATAGGTTGCCCAATCTGGGAGAGGAGACGAATGTACATCTCTTCAATACCCTCTACCTGTGCCACACAATCAGTGGCAATCTGCGTCGAAAGCAGGTTATAGATCTTACCGATATGATTGATCGGGTTCTTGCCGCTCGTCGCCTCCATGCTCATCGGGCGGTTGGGAGTGATGAGCCCGTTGCAGCGGTTACCCCGTCCGACTGACCCGTCATCGCCCATTTCAGCTGAAGTGCCGGTAACGGTCAGGTAGATACTCTCATTTTTGATATCGTCTCCGGTATTGAGGTGCACGACTACCTTTCGTTTGGTGCTCTTTTTTGCCACTTTACCGATCTGTTCTTTGAGAATTGCCATGTATTCTGTGTATTGCCCGATATCCGCACAGTATTTATCGACAATTGCACAGGCGACAGTCAGGGTGATAGTGTTCCCGTCACGAAGTCCCATGATTTTGATATCCTGCCCAATCGCAGGATACTTCAGCCGCAGTTTCTCGTCAATAAAATCGCTGACACTCTTGACAATATTTTCGACATCAGAAAACGGGGCATGCCCGACCCCGAATGAAGTGTCATTTGCCCTCGGGACTCTTCCATTGTGTGGCTTGAACACATCGCGGAGATCCGTCGAGCCTGTTCCCAGCCGGCAGTCCATTATCACATCGCGTTCCATGTTCAGGGTCTTGAAATGGGACCGGAGATAATTCCGTGTCGCTTCAACAGCAATCGCATCGGTAGGGATAGATACGTTATTAAACCGTTTTGTTGCCCGACCGTCAATCAGGATGAAAATGGGCCGGATGACCTTTCCACCCCCAAACTTCGGGTTTGATTCGCCGGCAACAATCTCGCCCTGATCGGTATTATGGTGCAGGACAGCACCGAACTCTTCAAGATATTCCTTACAGAGTGCCCTGCTTATAGCTTCAGCAACTCCATCAGCGATACTATCGGGATGTCCGATGCACTTGCGCTCGACAACCTCTATCCGCTGTTTTTCCAGAGGAATCTGGGCCAATGCTTCAATCTGGATGTTTCTCTTCATTGATTTCCTCGTAACAATGCGTACTATTAAAAGGGACTGGAATTCATATAACGATTTCTAATTTACAATAGTTTTTTGATTTTATATGATTGGGAGTAATTTTGACTATTACCTTCAGAATCACCAATTCTTCGATAGAGAAGCCAGATGCTGTTTTTTAAATCAATACACCCGGATACCCTCCCGGGTTTAGAATAACCTCTATGACACAGTAAGGACCAACGTTGAAAAAAGGAACAAGATTATCGTCTCAGGAATTTATGGAGAATCGTCATCTCGCTTCCTTTTGGTACCTTCTTTACGGGAGGTTTTGTCGGGACCGGTATCTCATCATCCTTTTCATTTTCTTCGATTTTCTCATCGTGGGGAGCTCCTTTCTTCTCACGGACGGGTGCCTCAGGATGAGGTGTTTTCTTCGGGTGAGGGGATTCAGGCACCGAGTCAGAAGAACCGGCCCTGTGGGTTCCCAGTTTAGTTCCGCACCCGGGACAGAAGTTGGCTGCAGAGGGTATTTTTTTCCCGCAGTTTTGGCAGAATGGCGGAATTTCAGTGTCATCCTGGACTGGTGTTCCCGGTGCTTTCTCCTGGATAGGGGGACGGGCAAAGGAGACTCCGGTGTCTGTTGGTTCGGGTTCATTCGGGAGGGGCGGCACCGGTTCTATCGCCGGACGTTTTGCAGTTCGAAGCGATGAGGATTTGAGCGGTTGCATTGCACTCTTCATTGCGACTTTCATTGCTGATTGTACTTCATATTTACGCACAGTGGAGGTGTCTGCTTTTTTTACCGGGGAATACTCGCTGTCGGGTTCCTGTTTTGTGACCGCCTTTTTCACCGGTTCCGGTACCTCTCTGACTTGTGCTCGTCGGGGGGGACGGGGTGATTCCTCAGCTTCAGGTTCCTGCTCCTGCACCTTGTGGAACAGGATATGCCGTTTGACCGGCGGTTGTTTCTCATGATCCTTGCCCGGTTTTCTTTTCGGTTGCAGTTCCTGTTTTTGCAGGGGTTTTTCAGGCTGGACAGGTGCGGGTTTCTCCAGGGG
>Ga0210091_1000038_pt1 | contig 11698 bp, 13 predicted proteins | sample WestPond_Cattail_5_FD_185581 | JGI IMG/M metagenome (GOLD analysis project Ga0210091, IMG submission 185581) | Wetland microbial communities from the San Francisco Bay, California, USA, that impact long-term carbon sequestration -... | ecosystem: Environmental > Aquatic > Marine > Wetlands ... | reverse complement strand
TCCTGCCGGAAGTCATACGGGGAGTATTGGGAAAAAAGAAGCAAATAGTTTTGGGAACAGGTTCTTTTGCGCCAATGGGATTTTAAAAAAAATACACTGTCAGAATACTTTGACAAGGAGTCAATGTCCCTCATACGCAAGGGAAACCGCACAAAAAGTACAAGCTATCTCCCTAGGTAAGTATATCAAAACAGGGAAGGGGCTTTCAGTGAAAACTTCCGGGCCCTTTCTCATATCCTTCGAGTGATAATGGCAGGCAATCCAGAACCGCAGCAAGACCTACGAGATGCAGGGCCATAACAACCGCACCTTTAACTTCTTCTTTTGAGGCTCCGGCGTTTCTTGCCATGGCGGCGTGAAAATAGACTCCACGGGGATTCCGTGTTGCAGTATGGAGAGCTATGTTCACCAGTTGTTTTGTTTTACTATCCATACCCGGGGCATTCCGCTGGGCATCTACCAGTCCATTGAACGCCCGGGCGATATCCGGGCATTCAGACATAAATACTTCATAGGGATTTGTGTCTGTCATGAGATCTCTCAGACGCATATCTTAAGAGCATCGTATTAGAAGGTGCTGTTGCATCCGCAACCTTTTCAGGACTAATCATGGTTTAAAACTGACCTGTAGTATCCTGATAATTTTTTTCCGGATATCCGCGGAAAAGCCGCTGCCCGGAACCTTATATTTTTTATAATGGGGTGATAAGGATAGATGTGATTGATCATGGTGAGAAAAACCCCTACAACAGACCACTGGGTTGCGGTTGCCGATAACCAAAACTCCTTTGCCGCCGGGCAGCGGGGTCCAGCCCTTCTGCAGGATGTCCAAGGGATCGAAAAACAGGAGATGACGTTATGACTGACGACAGCAAACCCCCGGAAATGATCGGGGTAAACAAACAGGTAACCGGCGGAGGCATGTCCAACCGGGACTGGTGGCCGAACCAGCTGAACCTGAAGGTTCTTCACCAGCACTCTTCCCTGTCCAATCCGATGGGCAAAGAGTTCAACTACGCTGAGGAATTCAAAAAACTCGACCTGGCGGCCGTGAAGAAGGACCTGCGGGCTCGGATGACCGACTCGCAGGACTGGTGGCCGGCGGACTTTGGCCACTACGGCCCCCTGTTCATCCGCATGGCATGGCACAGCGCCGGCACGTACCGTACCGGTGATGGTCGCGGGGGCGCCGGTGCCGGCCAGCAGCGCTTCCCGCCCCTCAACAGCTGGCCCGACAACGTGAACCTCGATAAGGCACGCCGGGTACTCTGGCCGATCAAGCAGAAGTACGGCAGGAAGATCTCCTGGGCCGATCTTATGATCCTTGCCGGCAACGTCGCCCTGGAGTCGATGGGATTCAGGACATTCGGCTTTGCCGGCGGCCGTGCGGATGTCTGGGAGCCGGAGGAAGCCGTGTACTGGGGTTCTGAGAACACGTGGCTGGATGACAAACGCTATTCCGGTGACCGAAAACTCGAAAAACCGCTCGCTGCCGTTCAGATGGGGCTGATCTACGTCAACCCGGAAGGCCCGGACGGCAAACCGGATCCGGTTGCGGCGGCAAAGGATATCCGCGAGACGTTCGCCCGCATGGCCATGAACGACGAGGAAACGGTTGCGCTCATCGCCGGTGGTCACTCTTTTGGCAAAGCCCACGGCGCCGGTCCTGCATCCCATGTCGGGCCAGTGCCCGAAGCAGCGGGCATCGAGGAGCAGGGACTCGGCTGGAAGAGCAACTTCGGCAGCGGCAAAGGCGGTGACACGATCAGCAGCGGTCTTGAAGTCACCTGGACCAACACTCCCACGAAATGGAGCAACAACTTCCTGCGGATCCTGTTCGAAAACGAATGGGAATTAACGCAGAGCCCGGCCGGTGCACACCAGTGGAAGCCGAAGGGCAACGCAGGCGCCGGCACGGTACCGGATGCACACAACCCTTCGAAGCGTCACGCGCCAGGCATGCTGACCACTGACCTTTCCCTGCGATTCGACCCCGCCTACGAAAAGATCTCCCGGCGCTTCTACGAACACCCTGACCAGCTCGCGGACGCATTCGCCCGGGCGTGGTTCAAACTGACCCACCGCGACATGGGCCCGCGCTCACGCTATCTCGGGCCGGAGGTTCCTGCCGAAGAACTCATCTGGCAGGACCCCGTCCCTGCTGTCAATCACCCGCTGATTGATGCACAGGACATCGCCTCCCTCAAGGGCAGGATCCTGGCTTCGGGGCTTTCTGTATCGGAGCTGGTCTCAACCGCATGGGCATCAGCGTCAACCTTCCGCGGCTCCGACAAACGCGGTGGCGCCAATGGGGCCCGCATCCGCCTGGCTCCGCAGAAAGACTGGGAAGTCAACCAGCCTGCCCGGCTGGCAAAGGTGCTCAAAGTCCTGGAGGGCAATCAGAAAGCCTTCAACAGCGCCGCTTCCGGTGGCAGGAAGGTCTCGCTGGCTGACCTGATCGTCCTGGCCGGCTGCGCCGGCATCGAGCAGGCAGCAAAGAACGCCGGCCACAAGGTGACGGTTCCCTTCACGCCTGGACGCATGGACGCCTCGCAGGAGCATACCGATGTGGTCTCCTTCGCCGTGCTTGAGCCAAAGGCGGACGGCTTCCGCAACTACCAGAAAGCCCGCTATACCGCATCAGCCGAGGAGTTGCTGGTCGACAAGGCACAATTGCTGACGCTGACCGCACCTGAGATGACGGTGCTCGTTGGCGGCATGCGTGTGCTGAACACCAACTTCGGACAGACCCGGCACGGCATTTTTACCAAAACGCCGGAAGCGCTCACCAACGACTTCTTTGTCAACCTGCTCGACATGGGCATGGAGTGGAAGGCTGTCTCGAAAGACGCCGACGTGTTCGAGGGCCGCGATCGCAAGACTGGCGAAGTCAGGTGGACCGGCACACGGGTCGATCTCATCTTCGGTTCCAACTCCCAGCTCCGGGCCCTGGCCGAGGTCTATGGAAGTGCGGACTCCCAGGAGAAGTTCCTTCATGATTTCGTGGCGGCATGGACCAAAGTGATGAACCTTGATCGCTTCGATCTCGCCAGAGCGTAGCATAAACATCTTCAATGGTGGAGAAACTCACGAATGCGGATAAGGAACTCGGGCAGTGTCTGGCAAAAGGGCTGAAGTTGTGACGGGTACATCGGTAGGGCACCGCGTATCATCTCGTGGAACATCACCCTCCGCTGCCCCTGAAGTGCGCCCACTGTTACGTGGATGCCGGTGAACGGGCGGCAGACGGAGGCCTCTTTGCAAAGGAAGCATTCGGCGTCATTGACCAGATCTGCAAGACCAGGAAACCCGTTGTCGTGTGAGCGGCTCACGTACCCATAACAGTCGGCGTTTTTTCATCGAAAATAAAAACTTCTTCGATATTTACCCCGAAATAGCGGGAGATTTTAAAAGCGAGATCCAGGGAGGGAATGTATTTTTCTTTTTCTATAGCGAGAATGGTCTGCCGGTTGACACCAATGGCCTGGGCAAGGTGTTCCTGGGTCAGATTATGCATTGCCCGGAATATTTTGATCTTATTCTTCATCGATCTCAAATTCTCCATATTTTTTCGCATAATAGATCCTGAAACCGACATACAGGAAGACCATCAGGCAGAGGAGACCCAGCTGGATATACCCAATCATTCGTGGTCCAAGGAGATCGGGGGGGTGCGTTCCCATTGGTTGGCGGGGAAATGTCGGGACATAGAGTATCTGCATGACCGCACCAATCGAAAATGCACAGAATACCACCCAGAAGACCTGCATCGTCCGGATCGTCGCCTGTTCAGTAATTTTCACATCCCGTTCATCATCAATAACATCCGTAACCTTTCTTTTTGCCAGAAATACCAGCACGATTCCGAGGATGAAAGCGATTTCAATGAGAAGGGGGGTGTGAAGTTCTACTGAGTACCAGAAAAGAAAGAGCAGGGCCAGGGCAATGCACCCGAATATAAGATAGAAGGTATTTTTTTTCATACTGTCACTCTGTCAGGGATCATACAACTCCGCATAGATTAGCTTTACCATGATAGGTGTTCTTAACCGTATCAGTAGTGAAACCAGGATGGCTTTTTTGATAGCTATAACCAAATATGGTCTTTTTGCCATTTAATTGTTGCTTATGCCAGATATTTAGAAACTTTTAAATGGCAAAATGTCGTATATACACTACATGGTGTGTGTTCAACACGACACCAACACCTCTAAAATATAAGGAGCACGAAACACGATGAAAACACCAAGAATCTATATCGGGGCTCTTGCAGTCTTCTGTATAGCTGCACTGGTCATTGGATCAGCCGGTGCAGCAGCAGCTCAGCAGGGGACCAATAATAATTCCAGGAATGGGACCTGGCAGTCCGGACCTGAGAAGATTCTGGACAACCTTACTGCACAGGGTTTTGATGTATCGGCTATCCGTACGGCTGTGACAAGCGGGGATTTCGATACTGCTCACACGCTCATGCAGGAGTTCAGAACAGCTCACCCGGATGCATTTCCTGCACGCGGTGAACGAGCCGGCAGTGGTCACATGTGCGGTCAGATGAGGGGCCTGGATAACAAGTAACCAGATCGAACTTTTTATCGTTTTAACCCTTCAATATTTTTTATTTACCATGTCCAGACACCCATAAAAAATTTGCAGTCTTTCGGAACTATGGCAGACCATTCACTAAAAACCAGGATTGAAAACAATTCAGTGTCCCGGTTTTAACTCACGGAGTATTTCATTAACCAAAAGGAAGAATTATGAAGAAAATATCAGGTTTATTCTGTATCATTTTACTCTTACTGCTTGCTGCTACAGTAAGTGCAGCAACATTGACCGCCACATCGGATAGTACCTCGACAACCGCACAGGATGCAGCATCTCAGGTGTATGTATCATCAGTGAAAATAGATCCTGAGGTCTTCTATCCCTATGAACAGGGAACTATCACCATTACCCTTACGAATTCAGGTACCTCATCCGTTGGGCTCTCAAACCCGGATATCCTGAGCGAGAAGGTCCATATCATGAACAAGGACAGCTGGAACACCATGAGTTTCATCGGTCCGGGATCAACCTTAACCTACTCGTTTCTGGTAAAAGCTGATCCCCCTGACGGGACCTATTTTCCGCTGTTTACTGTAGGAGCACAAAATGCCGGGAGTATTCATTACCCTCTCACCATTAAAGTGGATTCCTCCGACATTCAGGCAAGTATCTCACAAAAACCCGATAATTTCGCATTATCGACAAAAGATACCGTGACCCTGAACATAATTAATCCCCGAAACGCGGCGATCAAAAATATTATTATTACCCCGGCGGGGCAGGGAATTGATGTAAGTCCATCCCAGAAATATATCAGCGTATTAAATGGACAAAGTTCGGTTGAGATCCCGTTTTCCGTTACACCTACTCAGCAATCCAGCCTTAATTTCCATATCAGCTACCAGAACGGGGATAATGATCACACTGCCGATATTGTCCTGCCATTAACCCTTGGAGATAATAAAAAAGCGGCCATCCCCGTTATCAACAATGTTGAACTTGCATCCTCAGGAACGTCATATACCCTGACCGGAGATGTAAATAATGCCGGCCTTACGGATGCGAAATCTATGGTTGTGACCGTGGGAGCACCTGCACAGGCAGTGGAACCCTATGCAGAGTACGCCATCGGTTCGCTTGCCGCCGATGATTTTTCGAGTTTCGAAATTACCTTTTCCAGCAAGGATCTGACGTCAGTTCCGCTGGTTATAACGTGGAAGGATAATGATGGGAACTCGTTCAGTGTAACAAAGAACCTTAATCTCCGGACAAACGCCGGTTCGGGTACTGCTGGTACAGCCAGTTCCGGAAGTTCATCTGCCAGTGTAACTCCCGCGACAACAGGAAGTTCTTCAACAAGAACCAGTGGTGGTTTCAGCGGTGGCCCTCCTGGAGGAGGGAGTATATTCGGGTTTGGGGGCAGCAGGGGTGGGGGAATCAGTTCCTTCTATCCTGTCATTGCCGCAGGAATTATCATCATACTTGGCATCGTGCTCTGGACGAAGCGGAAATGGATTGCTGCAAAACTGAAGAAACGATAAGGGGACAACTATGAATGATACCCCCCTTATCCGGCTTACAGATGTATCGAAGGTATACCATCTGGAGAGTGGTGACTTCACTGCCCTCAACCATATCTCGCTCGATATCAATGAAGGGGAATTTGTAGCACTTATGGGACCTTCGGGTTCCGGTAAATCGACGATGATGAACCAGCTGGGGATCCTTGATGTTCCCACTACAGGTGAGATCTTTATCGACGGTAAAAATGTGGCCAATATGACCAACCTTGAACGAACCCATATGCGCCGTGACACCATTGGCTACGTCTTCCAGAAATTCTACCTGATTCCACTCCTCTCGGCTTACGAGAACGTGGAATACCCGCTTATCCTGAAGTACAAAAAGCGGGACTCCACGGGAAGGGCCGCGGCCGTACTCAAATCTGTAGGATTTGACGAGGAGATGAGCGCTCACCGGCCCAGTCAGCTTTCCGGGGGTCAACAGCAGCGGGTTGCGATTGCCCGGGCACTGGTCAATGACCCGAAGATTCTGCTCTGCGATGAACCCACCGGCAATCTCGACCGCAAGACAGGTTTCCAGATTATGGAGATTCTTGTCGGGTTGAACAAGGAAGGAAAAACTGTCATTCTTGTGACGCATGACCCAAAAATCGCTGAGTATGCACACCGGACGATACAGCTGGAGGACGGGAGGGTAGTAGGATCATGAAGGATATCTTCTTCGATCTCTCAGTCCGCAGTGTCAGGCTGAATTTTCTGCGTTCTCTCCTTGCGTCTATCGGGATTGTTATAGGGGTCGTGGCAATTTCTTCCATGGGCATGCTCGGGACCAACATGCAGCTGATGGTTAAAGATCAGCTCACCACGGGTATCAATATCATCACGGTCACTCCTGATGTTGTGAGGGCAGAACCCGGGTCATCAGTCAGTTCATCGAACGAGATAACCGAAATCCAGCTCAGGGATATCAGGGACGCCGCGGGAATAAATGAAGTGATACCGATTGATCGCACAAATACCCAGTTCTCGATTGGTTCTAACGACGGCAGAGGTTCGATATACGGCCTTGATCCGGACGATATCAAGAATATCATGAATGTCTCGGAAGGATCAACTCTTCGCGGTGAGAGTGATGCTATTGTTGGTGCCACTATTGCAAACAGGTTTAACTTAAAAATCGGGACACGGATCAAGATCGGGGAACCGAATGTCAGTGTGACACGACCGGTCATCCGTGTTGTAGGTATTCTCTCTTCAGCCGGGCTATCTTCTTCAAATGGCATTAACACTGATAATGCAATTATCGTATCTGACACCTGGTATACTTCCCAGTTCGGTGGAGGAAATGAGTACGACCAGGTGAATGTGTACTTAAAGGATGTCAGCACATTAACCGCGGTTGAAGATGCAATCGATAAAAAAGTCAACCGGAATAAAGAAGTTGTCCGTATCTCTGATTCCAGTTCCCGTATTACCAGCGTCTCTTCAACGCTGAGCTCCCTCACCACGTTCATTCTTGCGATTGGCAGCATTTCGCTGCTTGTCGCTGCTACCAGTATTTTTAATGTGATGATGATGTCGGTGAGTGAAAGGGTCCAGGAGATTGGTATTTTGCTCTCTATCGGGACAGAAAAAGGAGAGATACGCCGGATGTTCCTGTACGAAGCGTTCATCCTGGGGATTATTGGCGCTGTCATCGGGGGCATCATGAGCGTTATCATAGGGTATTCCGTGGTGAGTGCCATGATTGGAAATACTGCGTATTTCTTCTTACCCGAAAGCATCGTCTACATCCCTGGCGGGATGCTCATCGGCATGCTCGTGTGCATTGTTTCCGGGCTTTACCCGGCATGGCGGGCATCAAACATGGACCCAATCGACGCATTAAGGGCTGAGTAACCGGAATTGCCGGTGACTCTTCCCGAAATAAAATGTTATTATGCAGGTTGACAGATCCATCAGACGCATAATTGCAACCTCCCTGCTTACAGCCGGGTTTGTTTACCCGGCCTGTGCCGCGGTCTGTCCGAAAGGCATAGGGGGATGCCCCTCTCCGGGCAGGTGTTTCCTTTTCACTGATGCCGATGCCAATACCTTGTGTGACTACACATCACGAACCGGAACTCTCTCTACCCAACCATCCTCAGCTGTCCAGATACAACCCCCCGCAGATCCCACACCCTCAGTTGCTCAGAATATATCATCGTGGGGATTCCTGGATTCGATCCTCCAGTCTGCCATGATGACAGAACTACTCCTCTTTTTACTTTATACCGGTATACTCTTTGCGCTTATAAGGACGGGAAAATCGGGAATACGCAGCCAGGAAACGCTTCCAGCCCTTGCCCTTTCGTCTCTTTTTGCCCTCGGTCTTTCCCTCATCACGACATCCTTTCTTACCCGTGACACGGGAACAGGAACCGGGTATGCCCTTATCTTTATGGGAATTGGGACTCTGCTCACCGCATACCTCTGGTACAAAGGGGTGATGACACGGAAGATCGTCCTTCTTGCAGCAGTGCTGGGTATACTTGCCGGTTTTGTCTTTCTGGCGCCAATAATGCCGATGGAACTTGGTGGAATCATCAATGTCGTAAGCGGTGCATCAGCTCTGACGTACGGTGTTGTGGTAATCTGCGCAGTCATCGCGCTTGCGCTGGTGGTGGGCAGGACATTCTGCGGTACTATCTGCCCGGTGGGCTTACTCCAGGAACTGGTATATGCGGTGCCCGTTAAAAAGATCATATCTCAGCACACCCAGGTCCTTGAACTCATCCGGCTTGCTGTCTTTGCTGTAACGGTTATTGCTGCATTCTGGTTTATTGACCTGATGTCATTTACCGGGTTGTTTGACCTGTTCTCTCTCACATTCTCAGCTGGATTTGCCATTGCCGGGAGCATCGTACTGGTCTCGGTATTTTTATACCGGCCGATCTGCCGGAGTATCTGTCCCTTTGGTGTCCTCTTCTCCCTCTTTGCGGAGTTCAGCTGGTTCCGGTTGCGGCGCAATGAGACCTGCATTAACTGCGGGAAATGTGAGAAAGCCTGTCCTGCCCTTACAGCAGGAGCTCAAGACTCGAAGAGGGAGTGTTATCTTTGTGGGCGGTGCACAGAAGTATGTCCCGTTGGAACTGCACTAAAGTACCAGCGGGGGGGATTCCTGATGTGATAGTTGCTCTGCAAGGGTACAATCTCAATGTCTGGTTTTCCCGGAAGGTATAGAGAGGTTATGATAAAAAAGAAGTCTGGTAAAACCTGTTTTTCAGGTATTTTTCAGAATTAAAAACCAGGAGACCGAATCCATGAAAAAAAATTATATTCTTAGGTTGATCGCATCAGCAATTCTTGTGGCAGGAGTAATTATTGCCGGATGTACACAAAATTCAGGAAATGAAGCCCAGCAGTCCAGTGACAGTTCCGGCTCGATAGTGGTGCAGACTCCCACTCCTTATGTATCCGGTCAGGTAAACAACAATGATCGTCCGGCATTCAACCAGTCAGGTGCACACAACGGTACCTCTCTTTCCGGTTTCACCATGAACAGAACGCACCCCTCTGGCACTCCACCTTCCGGTATGATGAATGGTACACGCCCGGCAGGTCCGCCTCCTGCCGGCTTGATGAATGGGACTCCCTGAAGGGAAAACCAGATGTTTTTCCGGGCATCCTGATTTAAGGTTATCATCAGGAAATGACGATATAGTTACATCCGGATAACAATTTTTTCTAACCTCTCATTGCAATGCATTACCTTTTTTCAAGTCATCGCATTCGGTAAGTCATAACAGCGGGCACATCTGAAATCAGATACGTAATTCGGAAAAAAATCCTAAAAATGGTTTTAAATTCCTACTCCCCTGTTGAACCGCGAAGAAAATCCACCGCGGATTAATAATCATGAAAAACAATCTGCGTACTGCATGAAGTACAATTTTTTTTATCTGACATACATCATGCAGGCCCTCATCGTCCTGACGGCAGTCTACAGCTTTCACATCGGATATTATGCCGGGACCTTCTTCGGACTTGTTGCTGTAGGACTGTCCCTCATTCCGACCCTTGTCCACCGGAAGGTGCATATTGTGGTCCCCTGGGAAGTCACGTTTCTCATCGCCCTGACCCTTTTCCTCCATATCGCCGGCTACTCGTATCACTGGTACGTGGACCTCTACCCGTACTACGACAAGGTTGCCCACCTGGTTGCATCCATAACTGTTGCCCTGCTCGGGTTTCTGGCGGTCCTTATCATAATGCGGGTCAGTAACGGCCTCCAGTTTGAACGATGGCAGATCTTCTTTTTTATTGTAATCTTCACGCTGGCATTTGGGGCAATCTGGGAGATTTGGGAATTTACCCTGGACACTCTTGCCGGGGCTTACCTGACAAAACCTCTCCAGCACAGCAACACCGATACGATGATTGACCTCATCACTGACCTTTGCGGAGGGCTGATCATCGCTTTCCTGGGAACATTTTACCTCAAACGGAAAAGTGCAACTGACTGGGCTGACCTGTTGCTCGAGCCGGGATTCGAAGAGATTGCTGTCCGATTCCGGCGTTAGCTGAACAGGAGTTGGTGAAAGGGCAATTGCCCACCATACCGGACCAGGTATCAAATAAAGGTGTTTTTCTTCAAGGAGAGAAAAGAAGACTCATTTCCTGACAGCCCCGGCAATAGCACCGCCCAGGAAAGCAATGACCGCCAGATACAGGGTAATGACGATATACAGGAAAAACCCGGTACCAACGGCAGGAATGTATCCGGCAACCGGATGTGATACCATCCGTGTAAAGACAACCACAGAGATAACGATTGCAGCCAGAATCCCGGCGGTTAATCCTGCTTTCCCGGCAGTGAGAAGATCGCTTCTCGCTATGTACCCTGCCGTGAACCCCCCGATAAATGGGCCCAGGAAAGGAACGAGCATATCGATGATGATAATTATAATTGCACCTGTACCTGCCCCCATCCAGAAGTTCTTCTGTATTTTATCCATTCGCGTTTTCACCGGAACAGACATAGTGCGATTTATGATATAAAGAGAGAGGTTTACCCCGCAACATGCGTCCAACTCCCATGACAGGATTTACCTCGTGAACTTTTTTTACCCGTGAAAAACTGGTTCTGTATTTCCTTCTCTAACTCATGATCCGAGCAGAAAGGATATCACTGAAAAGCTCATCCAAGCTAGTATGCAATGAACAGGTGCGAACCATGCTCCAGAAAATTGCCCTATGCTTACTTATCCTCTGCGTTTTTCTTTGCGGGTGTACAACACCACTCCCGGAAAAAACGGGGTCGATCACAATCACCTCATCACCATCCGGTGCAGAGGTCTACCTCGACAATGAATATCATGGCACTACACCCGGCACCATCAAGGATGTAGCAGCCGGTAACCATACGGTTGAAGTTCGTGAAAACGGGTATAAGACCTGGTCCCAGAACATAACCGTAATTTCGGGAGCTACTGAATCTTTTTCCCCCGTTCTCGTACCTTTGGCACCCACAATTCCTGCAATAGTCCCGACATTTACACCTTCTGTAACAAAAAAAGTCGCCCCTGAAATCCATGTCGATGGTTTTTGGACCTACCCGGCAGTGAGAAGTTATTCCAATCCAATTTCCC
>Ga0210091_1000037_pt1 | contig 11699 bp, 10 predicted proteins | sample WestPond_Cattail_5_FD_185581 | JGI IMG/M metagenome (GOLD analysis project Ga0210091, IMG submission 185581) | Wetland microbial communities from the San Francisco Bay, California, USA, that impact long-term carbon sequestration -... | ecosystem: Environmental > Aquatic > Marine > Wetlands ... | reverse complement strand
CAGCACCCATCAGCAGGCCGATAACGACAATGACCAGAATCCCGATAATTCCGCCGCCAAGTGTCCCCGGGCTTACTCCCCGTCCCCGCTGGTCTTCGATATTGTCGCTCCTGCGCCCATCTCTCCATCGCATGTTTTAACCTCCCCAAAACGTTTTGCCTGAGTGCACCTTTGGGTTCCCGGGATATTTTATGGTTTTGCAGGTATCGTAAAGGGAATGCCTGTTGGGTATAGTTCCAATGTAACCACGAAAAAAAAATTTATTTACGACGTGTCCAGCGGTATCTGTTCTTTATGAATCGGGAGGATTCCCTCAAGAACCGGGAATTTTCCGGTTTTCACTAAAATATCTTCAGTCCGTGACACGATTCACCCTGCAATCATTTTTCCGGTGGTACTGCATCCTGGAGATAAGTAATAATACCTTTTCACAATATTCAGTTTTATTGCCAACAGGAACGCACGGGTGAGGCTTGTAATCTCTACCCTGAAAAAATGATTACTTCTTAGAATTGGTTACTGAAGTAGGTGGAGTGTAAAAAAGCTTAAAGCCATAAATAAGGGCAATAATACCCCCGATAAAAAATAGTGCATTCATGGCAAAATAGGGAAAAATTACTCGCCAGCCAATCCCGATTAATGCAAATCCTATTAAAATCACTATCAATGGAGTCCAGTTACCCACCGTTTCACCTGTATTAATTTAAATGTCCTATCCACCAGGAAATTAATAAAACCTTCCTTAAAAATCAGATTTTGAAACAATCCTTCACATTTCCTTACATTTTTATCACCAACAATAAACGAATATGAGGGTCTCTGGTAAGGATGGAACCGCTCGCAGGGGGATGTCCGGATATCAAAAACCGGCACGGAAGCGATTCAACGGAAGTAACCATTGGTATAGGAAAAAAGGAGAAGAGGATTACCTTGGAAACGGATACAGGCCATCAATTATGGTGTACTGATCTCCAGATGTAAACGTCATGACCACGATAACCCGATCAGTTTTCGTAGTTCCCATCAGGGTCACAGACTCGCCCATACCAGGATTATTCCGGGCTCCATTTTCTGTGACACAATCCGAACGGACGACCGTGACATTCATCAGGGTGACCATCCCGTTCCCGAGCCCGCCATTGAAAGTAACAGTAATTGTGGGGTTTTCCGTTATCGAATTACGGTCGACCGTGACACTGACTGATTCATACGACGGTACGATCTGGGTAGGTCCAGGAACAAGTGAACATGCCTGCGTCGGGGTTACTGGCGGGGTCTGCATTGATGTGAGGACGGCTGTGGGTGCAGGAACAGCAGGGGACTGTTTCTGAGTGCATCCTCCGATAAAAATGCTCAGAACGAGCATAAGGGAAATGAGGAGTATGAAGGTTTCTTTCATGGCATGGAATCAGTACGAATCAACATTAATGTTTCCCCTTTTTTCTTCAGGAAAAAGGGATCTGAAACCTTGTCCTGACTATTTTGGATAAGATATTTTGTATATATGTGTCAAGCAGGAAAAATGCGCGGGAAATGGGTTTATTTTTTAGCAATTTGTCTCTCCATGCCAGATATCAGGCATCCAAATTGCGGAATAAAAATGCAGCGGGTCTACAAACGCGATCGTTCAATATGAGAACTGTCCAACAAAGACAATCAGGTTTGAATATACTGTTCTGAAACCGGGAGGATTCCCTCAAGAACCGGGAATTTTCCGGTTTTCTTTAAGAGTTTTTCAGTCCGTGAAAAGATTCCCCTGCAATCATTTTCCGGTGGAAGTGGGACACTTCACTGATCCATGCCTGATTTGATTATGAACGGGTTAAGCTTTCCCGTAAATGGGCTGGTAAGCAGACGAATGATGAGAATTACAGGGTTGATGCTACTGATACCTGGATTGAGGGGGATGTAAGGGCAATGAGATGAGGGAAAAAATGAAAGGATCAGAAAAATCTTTACACTATCGGGACAAAGGGGAGGATACCTAGTGAGTCTTAAAAAGGAAGACAGCTTGCAGGGACGGTGATGGGGAAGTATGATAGAGGGAACGACGGTGAAACGCGATGCGTTTGGCATTGCGAGATTTATTGCAGATTACAAGACGAGTGAACAGCGCCGGCAGGAAGGAAAAGCCCTGCGGGCAAAGATCCCAAGGGAGTCACACGCTGAATTCGAGATGGCCAAAGACCGTACGGATCCGGTGAAGGTGATAAAAAAATCAAGTGAAGGCAGGCTCCAGCACCTGCTCCCTATTCGTTATGGCCGTATGGCAAAGAGTGTCTTTGCCTTTTACCGTGGCACGGCTTCCCTTATGGCAATGGATCTTGGAAAGACTGCGACTTCTGGTATCCGGGTCCAGGCATGCGGAGACTGCCACCTCTCCAATTTCGGCTTGTTTGCCACACCAGAGCGGAACCTTGTCTTTGATATCAACGACTTCGATGAGACCCTCCCGGCACCCTTTGAATGGGATATCAAGCGTCTTGCGACCAGTTTTTATGTTGGCGCCCTGGATAATGATTTTTCCGATAAGGATTGCGCTTCCATAACGAGAGCCTGTGTCCAAGCATATCGTGAGGCAATCGCACAGTTTTCTGCGATGAACGTGCTCGATGTCTGGTATGCAAAGCTAGATGCTGACACGCTCATTGCAAAAGCACCCAATGCTGAGGCGAAAAAAAACAGGCAGCTTATAGCTGATCAGGCACGGGCAAATATCGCAGATTATGTATTTCCCAAACTTACCAAGGTCCATGAAGGAAGGCGGCTCATCATCGACCAGATCCCCCTTGTGTATCATTCACCTCCTGAAGAAAAAGTTCCTGAAATTGCTATCGATACACTCAGGGCATATCGCGAAACCCTGCCCTATGAACGCCGGGTGCTGCTGGACCGGTATCACCTGGAAGATATTGTGAACAAGGTAGTTGGTGTCGGGAGTGTAGGAACCTGGTGTGGCGTGGCGCTCTTTCTGGCAGAAGACAATGACCCTCTCCTCCTCCAGATTAAAGAGGCACGTCCTTCTGTCCTGGAACCCTACGCGGGAAAAAGTGAATTCAGCCACGAGGGAGAGAGGATCGTGGTCGGCCAGCGCCTGATGCAGTCAGCAAGCGACATGATGCTCGGGTGGACAACCGGGACCGGTAAATATAAACGGCATTTTTATATCCGGCAGCTCCGTGATATGAAATTTTCCGTCGATATTTCAATCATGAAACCACAACAGTTGGCCGGTTATGCAGAAATATGTGGCTGGACCCTGGCCCGTGCTCATGCCCGTTCAGGAGATGCTCCCATGATATATGGGTATATAGGGAAATCCGATGTCTTCGACCGGGCAATCGGGACGTTTGCGGAACTCTATGCAGAACAGACAGAGAGGGATTGTGAGCTGTTCCTCGATGCAATAGAATCGGGTGAGCTTAAAGCGGAAAAGAACGCGTAGATCATAATTTTACTTCAATTTTAGTTATTTTTAATAAACGGACTTACGTGCGGATATCATTTAACCAATGCAGTGAGAGAACCAGAACTTTTTACCGTTCGTTTCACCAATTATCCACGATGCACGAGCTGGCGCGAAAACTTATCCATGTAATCTTCGGCCTGGGTATTGCGGGAATAATCCTTGTCCTCGATCATACCTCTGCAATGGCGGTTCTTGCGGGCGGTCTTTTTTTTGGCCTGATCCTTATTGATCTGATCCTCCGTGGCTATACACTTCCCGTCTTCTCTGCAGTCGTGAACTATGTTGATCGGAATGATCGCTTACCGGGAAAAGGTGCACTCTATTTTGCAGTGAGTGCGCTTACCTGCGTTATCCTTTTCCCCGTTGCGGTTGTTGTACCGGCACTGGTGTCGTTAGCTGTTCTGGACGGGGTTGCAGCCATTGCAGGAATCAGGTATGGCAGGACACGTATCTATAACGGAAAGTCCTTAGAGGGAACAGTTGCGGGGATTTTTGTCACGTTCCTTGTCCTGCTCCTGTTCATTTCGATTCAAGGGGCTCTTATCGTTGCTGTCGTCGCAGGAATTATCGAAATGTTCTCCCCGGTTGATGACAATCTGGTCATTCCGATCAGCATCTGTTTCCTTTTAACGGTCTTTCCCACGCTTATCTGAGCATTAGACCGCGATTTCGCACTATCTGTCCTATGACAGATATTCAATTCCTCAGGAGTGATCCAAAATCCCAACTACGATTTCAGGATCCCTTGTCGTACGCATGTCAGGTGTCCATTCATCCGGTAGTTCTATTGTGCAATACCATCTGGTACCCGAGTATGAGAACGAACAGCCATAAGACCCCGATTATATAGCTTCCCAATACATCACTTGCCCAGTGTGCCCCAAGATATACCCGTGAAGGACCGATGAGCATGATAAGGGCACAACAGATTGCCATAACAATTATCCGGGCAGATCCAGTCTGGTGAATCCATGCAAGATATGCGATGAAACCAAAGAAGACAACAAAAAAGAGGACATGCCCGCTCGGGAAACTATACTGGTTGATGGACTGCAAGATATCAGCCGGATCCAGGAAAAAATAAGGAGGACGCGGGCGGGCAACTAACACTTTGAGAACTGCGGTCAGAACGAATACACTCAACGTGGCAAGAATAAAACAAGCTTCTGGTACCTGGCGCCTCACAATATAAAAAACCGAAACTGCCCCGACCGTTAAAATTCCGATCCAGGTGTTTCCGATCACACTTATTTCCTGCATCACGAAATCGAACACCGGATTTTTCTCTTCCTGCAGTTCATGGGAAATCTTCAGATCAAAGGGGAAAACTGCAAAAACATGCGCTGTCAAGGAGAGTACAATTGCGCATGTAAGCATCAGGAAGAATACGGTTTTTATTCTGGAGTCCATCGTCTTACGGAATTATCAGCTTAAATAAAATATTGCACGTTTTCTAACGGAAAGGATTTTTACCGGGTATTCCCGAACTGATACCGCGGAGCTTTCCGGTACGTATCGAAATAATTGCCGATCAGGTCATTTTCCTGCTCTTTTAAGTTATGCGGGAGCAGCGGCTTTTTTTCGATGAAATACGAGAACAGCATATCCTTCTCATCCAGCAGTTTCATTGCGTGGCTCCTGAGTCGTTGTGCACAATCGGGCGACTGCCCGATATACACGAGCTCATGGGTATCCCGTTCAAACAGGAGGTATAATCCCGCTCCGGGAGGAACCGTGCTGACAGATTCCCCGTCAAGCGGGAGTTTTCCGATCCATCCAATCCCCATCCAGTACCGCTCCCCGGGTGTCCCCATCACCGGTAACGGTTGTATACTTGGTCCGCCCGCCGGGTTGTCCAGGTGGTTCTCTTCAAGCTTCCCGCCCCGCTGGTTTTCCTTCCGGTTCGTGGATCTCCGGTAGCGTGGGTGGAACCGCCCGAAATTACAGAGCGTCGATTCACCGTGCTCCTGCCGGTACTGGTAGAGGAGATAACTCTGCATCCCCCGTCGTCCCCCCGGTGAAGCGTCCAGCGGGGCGGCGGAGCATTCGTACGAGTATCCTTCTGCCTTCTGCCAGGCCCATAATGACGGTGCTTCTGTCATCGGTTCATTCCATGGCATCAGTTCTCCCCGCTGAAGCGTGTGACGAAGTTCGTGGAGCCGCCAGTGGAGCTGCCTTCTGGTTTCACCGATGTACACAAGGAAGTCTTTCCCGGCCGGTCGTATGCGGTACAGGCCGGGATCTTTGGGGATAAGGCGGAATTCTTCTTTGTCTGCGGTGAACGGTACCCACCGGGTCCAGGGGAGGGAGCACCAGGTTGGAGTGAGGCAGGCTCGATTGTCGACAGGTATTTGGGGTTCCTGCTGGTCGGGATCAGGCGACATGCTTGATTATTTTGTATGGCCGGGGATGAGATAAGAGTAGTGGGGGATTGGAAGGGAGAACGAACCGTTTGCCTAACAACCTGATCAGGGTGTCGGTTTGGTTGTCGATTCCCCTCTGGCTTTCTGCGGACCTGGCTCTTTGAACGTACAGAAAAAACCGGTTTTCTGGTCAGGGGCAATCTGAAATACCATTATAGCAAGTTTTTATCCTGTTATTTATATTTTTTATTTACGATAGTATTATCTTTTGAACTTCCCATCACCTACGTACTCTGAACGGAACAGCAGTTTTTATCGGGTGAAGGGTCATCCCTTCTTTTTTTTAAGAGACTGCCCTGTTCTTGTTAAGAGCAGTGAAGATCCTGAAATGGTGGTGGAAATGACAAAATTCTACATGAGGTGGCACCTGAATCCCATGCTGATTCCTACGAATCCGGAGGAGCGTATGAAACTCTGGCTGTCGATGCTTGAATTGGTAAAAGCGGACATTAAATCCGGTACGATGAGTGACTGGGGGATGTGTAGTGATGCCAGCGGTGGATATGCTTTTGCAGAAACAGATGAAAAAACCCTCCATACCACGATAACGAGATGGATGCCGTATGTTATTTTCGACATCAAGCCGGTACTCACGGTAGACCAGATCATTGAATCTCTCAAACGGGCGGCAACAGGGGCAAAAAAGTAATCGTTTTCTTATTTTTTTCTGTTTTCCTGTGGTGGATTATTCGGCCAGGGAGCAATCATATGGCTCTGAGTATTGCAGCTTCCTTTCCAGGCACACCGTGGTCCAGCACAAAGTGCAGGAATGCGAAACGGCAAAACACCCTCTCTGAAGCAGTGGATTATCGATACCGCAGGTCTTGGCACGTCGCTCTGGTTCATCGGGTATCCCGCATCGCTGGTGCTGTTTTATACCTGGCGAAAAAATGGAGAATTTAAGAATTGTGATGTTTTATCTTTTTTTCAATGTCGCTTTTGCCGTAGAGATAGTAGGAGTGAGGAAGAATAGTATCGATACAACAATGTACCCGGATACCGCGATTAAGGGAAAGAAAATCGCAAGGATAAGTGTACATGCAATAATAACAGCCCCCAATTGTTCCCTTCGCAGCAGAGCATTAAGCTCGCTTTCGGCCGAATCGTCGGCAAGGAGGTCAGGAGTAATTATTGCTGATTTTATGATTGCGATAAGCGCCAGCGTCGCAGCTAACAGGTCTAATCCGTAAATCGCTACCGGAGTGCTGATCGCGGACCTCATGATCGCGTTCACCGTCACCGACACATCAAGGAGATCTGATCCATTGATCGTTATCGGAATTGTTGGAGGATTTCCGAGGTACGTAGCCATGAGCTTCGTAGTAAAGGGAAGGAGCGATACAAAGAACAACATCAGCAGAGTAAGGCGGTACGAATGAGGGGTCTCCTGTTTCATCAGACTGGTAACTGAAGAATGTGATATCCAGGCGCTGCCAATAAATGCAAAACTTATGAGGTAAGCGAGGAAAACAGGCCATTCCTGCAGAAGAGCTGAGATGATATCTACGGATCCCACAGGTACCACAAGATCGAGTACCAGTAACGTGATGACTATCGCAAACACTCCATCGGCAAATGCATCCAAACGAGCTTTTGGCAGAAATTTCATTATGACATCCTTTCACATTCATGGGTATAAAATCCCCACTTTTTACTTTGTTGAGATTTGCCTCATCATGCTTAGAGATCAGCTGCATTTTTGTACAGTCATGGATTCACGTCAGGTCTCTGCGGGAAACAGGATATTCTCTCTTTTTCACTCCCTTCCCGCCCCGTTCATTCTTCACTGGTCCGCATAATCGCAGAACCTGCAGGTCTGATTGGCCGCAGCAGGATCGAACCGTTCCGCCCAGACTAAGAAAATGACGTTTTTTTTGTTTCTGCACATTCGCGACAGTTTTTTTTAGCATGGATATGAGAAATCTTCCCGGGGCTCGCTTGTCCAATTCTCCCTGATTTTTTCCTCCGTATTTGAATCCCGATCCTGTCCGGCACTGAAGCACTCTCACACGAACTATCGTGACTATAAAGAAAAACCCCGGGCCTGATGATGAATTGGAATCGATTGTTATAGGAAGTACCCAAGCTCTTTTTAGGTTCATCGATGAATATCAATTACAAACCCAACCTCCAGGAAGCAACACAGCCGCTTAAGGTAAACTATAAGGAGAATTCCATGCTCTCGGTCCTGTATGTCGATGACGAAGAAATGCTGCTTGATATCGGGAAGCTGTTCCTGGAACGTTCGGGAGATTGTTCAGTCGATATTGCTATCTCCGCATGCAAGGGAATAGAGCAGATGGGGAACAAGACCTATGATGCCATTGTCTCTGACTATCAGATGCCCGGGATGGATGGAATCGAATTTCTCAAAAACATCCGTGCAACAAGCACCATCCCGTTCATCCTTTTTACCGGAAAAGGACGGGAAGAAGTTGTCATCGAAGCGATTAACAGCGGGGCGGATTTCTATCTCCAGAAAGGCGGAGATCCGAAATCACAGTTTGTAGAGCTTAAGCATAAGATTTTGCAGGCAGTGAACAGAAGGCGTACTGAGGACGAACTGCGGAAGAGTGAGACAAGATACCGGCAGCTGGTTGATTTATTACCCCAGACCGTTTTTGAAATTGACCAAACGCTGACCATCACCTCTATCAATCCGGTTGCATTGAAATCCTTTGGATATACCCAGGAGGATCTGAAAAAAGGAGTAACGGTCTTTGAAGTATTTTCTGAAGATGATCATCAGCGTATTGGAGACAATATCAGGAAAATCCTCCACGGAGAACCGACCGGGGCTCTTGAGTACATGGCTAAAAGGAAAGACGGGAGCACATTTCCGGTAATTACCTATTCAGTACCAATTATGCAGGAAAATATTCCTGTGGGACTCAGGGGAGTGCTCGTTGACATCACTGAACGTAAAGCGGCAGAGCAGGCAACCCTGCAGGCGCTTTCATTATTAGAAGCTACTCTTGAATCCACCGCTGACGGTCTTCTGGTGATCGATCGCACGGGAAAGATCGTAAACTATAATCAGAAATTTGCAGAGATGTGGAAAATCCCCAAATCTGTTCTTGACACAGGTGATGATGCTACCGCGATCAGGCATGTGCTCAGTCAACTGACAGATCCGGATGTTTTTTTATCGAAAGTTCAGGCATTATACAAAAACCCTTCTGAGTTCAGTTCTGATGTCCTGGTATTTAAGGACGGACGGGTTTTTGAACGCTACTCCCAACCGCAGAAACTTGGAGATACGGTTGTCGGGAGAGTATGGAGTTTCCGTGATGTAACGGATCGCAAACGGACAGAAGATGCACTCAAAGAGAGTGAACTCCGATACCGGACCATCTTTGAGAACACCGGCACAGCAATGGTGATCATCGAAGAGGATACTACGGTCGGCTTTGCCAATAACGAATTTTTCAGGCTGACCGGATATTCCCAGGAGGATATTGACAGCCGGAAGTCCTGGACGGAATTCGTGCATAAAGAAGACCTTAACCGGATGATCGAACAACATAAACTCCGACGGGCACGATCCAGTGAGGCTCTCAGCCACTATGAATTCCGGCTCCTAACAAAATCCGGGGATGTCCGTAATATCCTTCTGACCATTGAAATGTTTCCGGGCACAAAAAGGAGCATTGCATCGCTGATTGACATTACCGGTCGCAAATGTGCAGAAGAGAACCTGCAGACCTCACGCCTTCTTATGCAGAGCGTATTTGATGCGGTGCCTGATCTTCTGATAGTCATCGACCGGAACTATACTATTCTGTACACAAATGCCAAAGGGCACGACCTGATCCACCAGGAGGATCCGGAAAGAAGGAAAACCTGTTTCGGGCGGTTTAAGTTGCTGGATGAACCCTGCGAAATCTGCAGCGCCCGCCCGGTCTTTGAAACAGGGAAGATGTCAGAACAGGAGATGATAAATCCAGCAGATGGCAGGATTCGCGAAGTACGGGCATTCCCGATCAAGGATCCCCAGGGCCATGTGTCGTATGTTATCGAATATGTCAGGGACATTACCGACCGCAAGAGGATTGAAGAAGCACTCCGGGAAAGCGAAGAGAAGTACCGTATCGTCTCAGAAGGTGCAAGCGATGGTATCGCCATTATACGCGACGGGAGGTTAGAGTATGTCAATCCCTGTCTTGCACACATGGCCGGATATACCGTTGAAGAGCTTACCGGGGCATCGTTTATCCGGTTCATCTCTCCGGAGTCTGTTGTTGATCTGCTCGAAGTCGTGAGAAAAGCGTTCAGCGGGGAACCGGCACCTACCATCTTCCAGACCAGGATCAGGCATCACGACGGCTATCTGATCGAGATAGAAGCAAGCGGTACCGCAATCACATGGAAAGGCAAAAAAGCGCTTCTTGGTTTTATCAGAAATATGAGCGGGCGAATAAAAGCAGAAGAGGGTGGAGGGAAAAAGGGGAAAAAACCGGGTTGATGACATCAGGATGTATTCCGGTCCTTTTCACGGATCACACCTGCCACGGCTAAACTCATCAGGGATCAGTATGTTTCACCTGAGATCGGTAATACTCCCCGACGCCGAAGGCCGGGTATGGAACCGTCTGCAACGACATAAAACCTGCAGCACAAAGCACAAGAATGCGAAACGGCAAAACAACCCCTATGAAGCAGTGGATTAAAGATACCGCAGGCCTTGGAACGGTTCTCTGGTTAATCGGGTATCTCGCATCGCTGGTGCTGTTCTTTACGCCGTATGCAGGAATTATGGGCTGGATCCTTCTTGCCGTCTTCACCCCGGTCACCATAGTGATTGCCTGGTGGTGGTTCCGGCATCGGGCGCCCCTCCCCCTGCACTACTACGCGGGTGTCGGTGCTGCATGGGTGATTATTGCTGCCGTACTCGACTACCTGTTTATCGTCCTGTTGTTCCAGGCAACCTATTATGAAGCGGATGTGTTTGTGTACTATGCTGTCACGTTCCTTATCCCGGTGGGAGTCGGCCTCTACCTGAACAGGAATGCGCCATTAGCAGAGGGTGGATGACACAGGAGCGATGGTGGCCGGGGAAAACCGGTTGATTTCTTTTTTTAGGGTAAAGTGTTATTGTAGCCCTGATCTTTCCCTAAAACCCTTTGAAAATTATCCTCCAAAACATTCGTTATCAGGCTCCCGGGAGCTCGGTGTGCCTCTGCCCCCGCCGCTGTGGGACCCCCATAATGTGATAAGCCAGTATACAGGTTCCATCACACGAAAAAGTGATGAACGAATTGTCGTATCACTTTTTTTATTTCAATTCTTGTCACAAAATGAATTCGAAAATTTCGTCGTAATATAGAAAATTTCGGGGCTGAGTTGGTACCACCCTCATAATCCCTTTGCATGGCACTGCAGCCATGCGGTGCAGGGCTTAATTTTCTCCTGAAAGATGTGTTCCTGGTATGATAGTGCCGGATCGCCCACGACTATCCGGTATCATGCATTGCGGCAGTGCCTCGCCAGACTTTATTATTTGATGGAGACAGGTATTGTTGGCTTAAGCCATGATTGAATCCGTATGAAGAGCCTTAAAAGGGGGGAAATCTGAACCGTGAAAAAAGTGTTATTATTCTTTATGCTCATGGTGATTGGCGCAATCGTGTACATCATGTCGTTTGTCACGGATGCAACGCCATCGTCCCAGACGATTTCATCCACCATCATGCCACTCATTATAATCTATGGGTTTTTTGGAATAGTGCTCCTGATAATCGGGAAAAAAGGGCACGATTACATCATGCCCCGATGAAGGAAACAAAGAACCATCCTTTTTTACATGT
>Ga0210091_1000033_pt1 | contig 12218 bp, 15 predicted proteins | sample WestPond_Cattail_5_FD_185581 | JGI IMG/M metagenome (GOLD analysis project Ga0210091, IMG submission 185581) | Wetland microbial communities from the San Francisco Bay, California, USA, that impact long-term carbon sequestration -... | ecosystem: Environmental > Aquatic > Marine > Wetlands ... | reverse complement strand
TGATATCGGTTGCGGGACAGGTCTCTTTGTTGAAAGATATATTGAGTCCGGCGGTAATGCCATAGGACTCGATATCAGCAGCAAAATGATCGAAAAGGCACGACACCGTTGCACAATATGTGATTACGCCATAGGGACCGGAGAAAGAATCCCATTTTGCAACAATACATTTGATGCGATCTCCAGTCTGCTTGTGTTCAGTTATATTAAAGATCCCGAAACAATGCTGAACGAAGCATACCGGGTTTTAAAGCCCGGGGGGAAAATCGCAATCTGCACACTCGGAAAAAAACTCCTCACCCGGGGAATCCCGGCTATTTACCAGATCAGCGAAAAGATGAATGTAAAACATGTCGTTATGAAGGACTTTGGGGAGCACTATTATGACCGGAAAGAAATGGAGGATCTCTTTACCACTGCGGGATTTTCAGATATTTTGGTCACGTGGTGTTCTTTTGCCCATATTGACATGATCGATCCACTCTTCGTTCTTGCGCAGAAGGTCGAACCATTCGTTGAGAAGCGCGTTCCCCAGCTTGCCTATAACATCTGTGTGAGCGGGAAAAAACCCAGAAATTAAAAAGGTTACTGGCGGCTCTGAAGGGACGGATATGAACCGATAATGTGAACAAGGTAACCTTGAAGATCATACAAAATACGATACACCCGGCTTCATAACCTTTCCAAGTCACAGCGGGCACGGCGTTTGGTCACCAATCTGCGGCGTGGGTGCCCCTTTGAGGGTGACAGCATTCATCTAACTGATGGAAAAGGAGTAATATCCTCATCATTCTTCATTCTATTGCAAAAAAGCGATTTTCGAAGGAACTTTTTAAAAACTTAAACGCACACAGGGGTTTCACCCCCGCAGATTTTGCTCCCGCGGATACGATAACACAACGATAAATAGTACCATTAACCGTCCTCTCAAGCACCGTACCAGTGCTTTGAATTTTTTCCTGATGAAAGGGATTCTCTAGAGCCTTACAGGGACGTTTTTTTTCCCATCAGATTCTTCAAAACGCGCTGTTTTTTCCGTATCGCAGCTTCCGAGGCACGTAAAACTCCTTTTTTCATCTCCTCAAAATCGCGGATATCAGTATCGACAACCTTTTTCACCGGTGTATAGGCAGATTCCCGGAACCGGGGCGAGAAATCACATTCCTTTCCGTCAACCATGAGAATTGATTCTGGCTTTCCCTTTTCTACGTACCCGATTTCATGCATCCTCACACCGGCAGATTTCACTACCCGGCAGATCTCTGCTGATACTTCAGGAGGTGCAACAAGGAGGAGGGAATCTAGGGATACTCCCAGATAATCGATCTGTAATGCTTCAAGCATTGCCCGTACATGGGGTTCCACTAAACTCCCTATTGCATTTTCATCAATAATGATACGGCATGCAGCAGTTTCTGCCATCTCAAACGCATCGCCCCGCAATCCGCCATTCGTTACATCAGTCATCGCGTGGACACGCAGGAAGACATCACTTTTCATGAGGGTTTCACAGGCAATAAGGAAATTAAGATTAATGGTCTGCTCAACAACTTCGGGAAATCCTGAATAGATTGCTGCAGTCGCAATTGTTCCTCCTCCAGAACCCTCAGTCATCAGCAGGACGTCACCAGGCTGCGTTGCTTTCCGGGCAGTGAGGTGTTCAGCAATACCGACTGCCCCCACGCATCCGGTCAGCCGACTCCCCATTACCATATCTCCACCGATGCGGAGGGTAGAACCGGTGACAAGAGGCACCCCCATCGCTTCTCCAACGGTCGTAATACCGGCAGTGTAATCAAAAATCTTTGCCACATCACCATCATCAGCAACATGAATATCTGAAAAGAGCATAATCGGTTTTGCCCCCATTACATAGACATCCCGGAGTGTCGCGCGGGTTACATGGAATCCTGCAAGGAACGGATAGTCGGAAAGACGGGAATGCATTCCGTCAACAGTACAAACAATATAGTTTCCTCCGGCAGATACCGCACCTGCATCATCCATTTCATCTACGCCGACCGATGCTGAGGTTTTACCAATTATACGGGCGATCTGGCGATGGGCAAAAAAATCCCCCTTTCCCCGGGATCCAACGCCAAACTCCCCCATGTGCACACCAGCGGGTTCAAGTTCAAAAAAATCACCCTTCAGACCCCGGGTATTCTTCACTTCTTCAATAACGGCATGGGCAAAAGCGGATGCATAGGAAGGCTGTACATTTTTTATTTCGATGATCTGGTCCGCCAGGCTTTTTTGTAAGGCATCTTCATTTTTCCCGACAACGAGTCGTTTTCGAACATATTCCTCAACATCCATAGATTTCTGTACGTGCGAGAACCATAAAAAATGCAGGGAAAAATCCGGCAAAATCCAAAAAAATTATCCGGTTTTATCGTAAAAGAACGCCCATTACATCGGAAAAGCTTCTCAGGGCATCATCAAACTTCCCGGTCTTTAACAACGAGAGAGCCTTCACCATACCTGTGCGTGCATCCTTGACGTCTATATAATATGCCTGATCAAAAGCCCGTGCAGATTCTTCAAGTCTGCCAAGCATAAAGCAAGAATTGCTCATTACAACCCATGCATCAGCTATCGTTGGATTAACTTCCAGAGCACTCGTAAGACTATGGATCGCGTCTTCGTGTTTCCCGAGAAGACTTAGAGCGAGTCCTTTGCGATAAAGCGCGTTTGCGTTCCTGGGTTCTATGGAAAGGGCCCGATCGAGAACATCGATCGCTTCCTCATACCTTTTTAAGTTGATCAGGGCGATTCCTTTGTTGATCAGCGCAGAAAGATAAAAAGGATAAATTTTGAGGGCCCGATCGTAGCAAATGATCTCTTCCTCGTACCATTTCAACTTTCCAAACGCATATCCTCTATTGACCCATGCTGAGAGATAGCGGGGCCGGAGTTCCAATGCCCGGTCACAACACCTGATCTCCTCCTCGAACCTTCCCAGCATGCCTAAAGCAACCCCCTTATTATTCCATGCTGTTGCATTCTCAGGGTCGATCTTCAATGCCTGCTCGCAACATTGTACTTTATCCTCAAACCTGTCGAGCATCCCAAATGCAAATCCCTTGAAATTCCATGCATCAACACAATTTGGATCAAGTGAGATTGCTTTTTCGCAACACTCGATCTCTTCTTCATATCGGCCCAGTTTCCCAAGAGTAAAACCCTTACTGACCCATGCGTGCACATGATTGGGATTCATGGAAAGTGCCTGAGAAAAAGCTAAAAGCGCATCCTCGTGCCTTCCATCCCGGCCGAGAGCAAGACCCTCAAGATAATAATCCCTGTCTTTGTCGTGGGACAGCATATTTTCTGAAATTTCAGGTGATTTGCTCATGCAAGGAAATCCATGGAATAGAACGGTTCTTCTCAACAAATGCTTAGTGCAGGTGATATTTATGTTAACGGATTAAAAAAAACTACGTTAAATATTCCTCATCTGAAAGATTCTATCACACGTCAGGTTTCTCCTTTTTAAAAAAAAAGGTAAAGTTTTTTTTTGGTGAGTCAATTTCAACAGGGTTATATCTCTTATCAATGTATCTAGCATCATTGTACCTCAAAAACAGACATGATGATGCATCATCATATCCAATCGGTGTTATCCTGTTAGTGGCAATAACGTTCCTTCTTGCTCTTCTTGTCCTTCTTATGATCCAGATGCAGCCTTTTGCATTGAATATGGAAACGGAGATCCCAAAAATTTTCACGATTACTTCCATTAAGAGTGTTGACGAACTAACAGGACAGCTGAATTACGATAGTCGTGTCCTTCTCCTCCACACCGGTAAAGCAGACATTCAGAACAAAAATCTTAGGGCAAGATTCTTAAAAAACGGACAGCTGGTATCCTGCACAATAGCTACCCTGAATGGGCATGATTTCATCAGCACATCGCATACCGGTGTCCAGTGGATGGGAGGTTCCGGGTGTTCAGGAGTAACATGGAGCCCCGGAGAGCAGATCTGTATTGACTTCTCTGATGGAACATTTCGTCCGGGTGACAGAGTACAAATGGACATTATCGATAAAATTACGAATATAACCATCTCGCGGCATGTGTACATGTATGAATAAAAAGACAGAAGGATTTTTGCGAGAACCGAATTATTAATATAAAATTGTGCTATTCGTCAATCTGTTTGAAAACGCCTTTTTTTGCTTTGAGGATTTTACATTCCGGGCAGTGCCAGGAATCAGGAACATCCTGCCATGCAGTACCAGGTTGTATGCCCTGCTTGGGATCTCCTTTGAGGGGATCATAGATATAATGACATTCGAGACATACGCATCGTATCATCTTTTCTGGCTCTTTCATAGTCAATTCAACTCCAAAAAATATAGCACACTATATTTTCTAATTTTTTTCCTCTGGATTTATTTGAATTCTTCCTGACAGGCAACCGATAAGCCGGTGGGGTTATCTCAGATTAATTTGATACAGGAAGAGGTGCATGACGGGCGCAAAGCCGCGCTACGCGCAGGGGTTCGGGAATTTTCCCTTCAAGGGTAAAATCATTGCACAGCCTTGCTGCATCCCTCTGATCAATACCCCATACCCGAATGAACAGTGTTTGATGTGTATGGAGCTCGATAGGAATGCGTTCTCCCAGTTTCTCATAGGCTCGTACTCGTGCAGCATCTTCAGGAAAATGGTGTCGGATGTCCGCAATAATCCCCTCCGAGTCCTCATATGTAACGCAGATTACCGGGATTCCTGTCTCCTGGGCAATCAGAGCAGGATTCATGATATTAAACCATGCAATTACACAGCCAGACAGCATAATCACATTAATATCGCTACGTTCAAGCTCCCGCACCATGTGCAGAATGGAGGCAGTAGCATCCATACCACCGACGGTTACTGTTGAAAATATAAAACCGTCTATGCGGAGGTCTTTTCGCATCACCACTCCTGCAAGCCGGGAAACCGATCTTCCGGAATAACTTTCTGCAATACCGAGCGCACGAAGCCCTTTTTTCGGGATGTGCATAGAAGCACTTATGTCGCCCGATTAAAAATACTATATCAATGATGGTTAACAAAGATGAGGTTTGTATCTTAATCCCAACATTAAATGAAGATCTGACGATCGGAGAACTTATCCGTGAGTTCAGGGAATTAGGGTATAGCCACATTCTTGTTATTGATGGAAATAGTACTGACAATACGGTGAAAGTTTCCCGCGAAAGCGGTGCCATTGTCCGCACGCAGTCTGGTAAGGGTAAAGGGAATGCCATAATCGAGGCATTTGAGATCATAGAGCAGCCTTATATTCTCATGCTTGATGGGGATGGGACGTATAGTCCGGATGATGCGGAAAAAATGCTCATTCCCCTGTTTTCAGGATTCGATCAGGTTATCGGTAACCGCCTTATCGATGCGCAGGAGGGTTCATTCTCCCGCCTCAACCTTTTTGGAAATCATCTGGTAAATTATCTTTTCAAGGTTGCCCACAGCCGTGATCTTCATGATGTTCTTTCCGGGTATCGGGCTTTTACCCGGTCTGCTATTCACCAGATGAACTTAAAACAGAAAGGATTTGAAATTGAGACCGAGATCTCGGTGGAATCTGTCCGAAACGGTCAACGGGTTACGGTTGTACCGGTCAAGTACTCCCCCCGTCCGGGGACCACTACAAAACTTTCACCTTTTCATGACGGTGTCAAAATTGTGAGCACGATCTATCGGCTGGCACGGGTGAACAATCCTCTGTTCTACTTTGGCATGATAGGGATCTTCACTTCATTTCTTGGTATTCTCACAGGAATTTATGTATTGCACGAATGGTTGCAGGGAATTGACCACATTCCCCTCACCATTCTTACTGTACTTCTCATAGTCGTGGGTATTGAAATTTTCATGTTCGGCATGATCAGTGATATGCTATTAATCTTCCACAGGGAAACCATACGCGAAATTCAGATTCTGCAGTCCCAGAAACCACCAAAATAACACTTGGTCCGGTTTTTTAAAAATAGGTTACTCCATATGCGATTTTTCAGTGGTTGCTTGAAATAAACTCCGTTTGAGGATAAGTACCCGGCAGGAGTGTTCTGCCAGCGACGTGTAAACATACGCCTCATCAAGATTTTTTCCCGCAGCAAAAGTACCATGTCCCCGTGCAATCACCAGTCTTGAAGATGCGAGAGAGCGGGCAACATTATCTGCAATTTCCTGAGAACCTGGTGCACCCTGGACAACAGCAATTTCAGGGCAGAACATCTCCCCTTCGCTGTCTTCGGGAACAACCTTTTCCATGACAATTGATGCAGCTACAGCGTAGGGGGGATGGGCATGAATTACCGAATCATGGTTTGTCGTTCTGTATACCTCGCGGTGCACACGATATTCGCTTGAGGCACCAATGGGCGCATCTCCCTGGAGTGGTACAAATACAAGCGCACCAGCAACATCGAGATACGCTCCGGTTCGTTTGATGAAAAAACCTTCATCACCTTTTCTGACACTCATATTCCCAAAATTTCCACCCACAAGGTGCTCGGCAAAAAGTCTCTTTCCTATCCGCTCGAACTCAGCAGAATACATTCAGTACACCTCTTTTTCCCACAGAATTCTTTTGCATATTCCACGATATGTGCATGCGTCTGTCGGTAAACGTAATTATCTTTTGGAAGACATTTTTCAAAAAGGCGTTTTAAATTCTGCCGTTTTTCAGGTACTCCTATGCACCGCATCATACGCTCAGTGTACGCATCAATCACAAAACTTGTCCGGAGCAGACCGTAACAGAGAATGCTATCAGCAGTTTCTTCACCGATACCTGACACAGTTAATAACTCAATCCTGAGGTGTGAGGTCGATACATCAGCCATTGCATCAATTCCACCATAGGTATCTATGACAAATGAGGCAAGGAATTTGAGACGCTTTGCCTTGACATGGTAGAATCCTGTACGCCGGATTGCATCTTCGATGTCCTGAAGATCTGCTTTACCGATTGCGTCAAGAGAACAGAGTCCTCTTTTTTTGAGAGTAGCAAGTGCCTGCTCGACATTCTCCCAACGCGTCTGCTGGGTGAGAATCGCGCCTATCATTACTTCATCAGGACAACCCCGCCACCACTCGATCTCTCCAAAGCTGCTGGCGAGCGAACTGATGAGATGTTTGATCTTAATGGAACTGGATCCCGACATCCTTCATTTTGTTGTACCGCGCAATATTAAGAAGAAGTGGTGTTAAACACTCGACCAGTTGAGAAACCGCAAGAGGTCCTGCATCGAAAGCCTGGAGTTTTGAAATGCGGTTTACAATTCCCATAACCTGCTGTTTTGCAGCAGCATCATCCCCACAAACCGGTACTGAGTAGGCAAGGTCCTCATCAAGCAATTTCCAGCGATTTGCCGCAATGGTATTGAATGCTGTGCAGATCCTGGCAGTTGGCGGAAGAAGCTTTTTGATTAGGAGGGCAGCAGAACCTTCCGGAGGAGGAACACAGGTAAAGAAATCCCGTTTTTCCATAGGGTTAACCGGGCTGATTACAATCTTTCCTTCAAATCCGTTGAGAGTCTCTAATGTGCCAACGAGATGTTTGTAAGGTATAGCGAGGATAATAATATCTGCATCATCCACTGCGGTTTGGTTGGAAACACCGGTGAGTGAACACTCTTGACCTCGTTTTCTTAAGGTCTCAATACCAAATTCGCAGGTAGCTTCAGCCTTATCTTTCTCACGCGAACCAACAATTACTTCAAACAGGGGGGATAGGCGCATTGCCATTCCCTCACCGATATCCCCGGTGCCCCCTACAATCCCGATTTTCACTTAATTCACCAGCGGTTTAAGGAGTTTTTCGAGCGTCGCAGCATCAGTAACTCCCTCAAGGGACTGTACAATCTTGCCATCCTTTTCAATAATCAGGGTGGGAACCACACGGATCCCGTATTTTTCTGCAAGATCCATATGCTGATCAACATCGACCTTTTTAATCTCGATTACATCACCCATTTTTTTCCCAAGTTCTTCTAAAATAGGCGTTTGCATCCTGCAGGGACCACACCAGGTCGCAAAAAAATCATATAAAACCGGTTTGCTCATTTTCACATACCCGGAAGAATAGTCGATTAAAAAAAAGATAAAGGTATGGATTTTATTTGGAGAGGATTTGCATAATGATTTTTCCATATGCAGGACGGGTCACAAGTACACCGACAAGAACACCAAGGATGGTGATCATCGCGAATCCCTTGAGCGTAGACAGGTCCATTAATAAAAGGGGCAGCATCGCGATTACTACGGTTGCTGCAGCGACAACGATAATACTCAGCGCCCGCGAAAGCCTTTTCAAATAGAGATTTGGGGAAGGAACCTTGCCTTCGTGCAAAATCTCGTCCGTGATCACGACAAGTTGATCTATCCCGGTCCCAAGGACTGCGATAAGACCGGCGATTGTAGGCATATCCATCTGAAAATTGATCAATGCGATGAAACCCAGAAGGATGATAATTTCTGAAGCATTGATCAGAACCATCGGGAGCACAATGACAGGTTCGCGGTACCGGTAATAGATGACCAGGCCGACCGCGATAAGCGCACAAATACCAGCGAGAATTGCTGTGTTCTTGTAGCGCTCTCCAAGGGGTGCTGTAACCCCCCCGGATCCTGCAATGATGACATCAACAGGCAATGCTCCGGCCCTGAGATGAATTTCAAGATTGGTTGCCTGCTGGGTCCCATACTTTCCGGTTCCTGTTGATGCGAAAAGCTGCCGGATATTCTCACTCTGGAGTTTTCCAGCGAGATCTTCTGATAAGGGAGCGGAATATACGGTCCTGTTATCAAGGAGCATGATGAGATTGTGGTTGGCCGGGTCTGCAGTTGCACCATATTTTATAGCAGCTGCACGGAACGCAGCTGCACCATTTTCATTTAAAGTGAAACCAACACCCCATTTGTCACTGCCCGGGGGTTCCTGGCTGGGTGTCTGAACGCTGGTGATTGTCTCGCCGGAGAGCACATGCTCTGTCTGGTTTCCGGTTGTCTGAATGCGGATCTCGAACTTGCCCTGTTTTCCGACGATTTCCTGGGCCTGTTTCATGTCCACACCGGCCAGTTCAACGCGGATATACCGTGCTACATTGTTCATCCCGGTGAGGGTATTGACTTTTGCGTCTTTGGTGCCAAGCGTATTGATCTTATTTTCAAGAATACGCTTTACATCTTCAGCAGTTGCTTTTGATACACCCGGCTGGTATCCGGTTAATTTTCCTCCGGCTGCAATAAATTTCGGTTCCAGATCTGCCTGAGAATAATATTTCCGTATTTCGAGGTGATTGGAATCAACCTGCACTATTTCTGCCTCAAGGTTCTTTGTGAGATTCGTGATGAATTCATCCAGCGGGCGATCGGTAGTGTACCCTACCACTTCTGCCTGGAACTCAAGCTGGAGCCAGGCACCCTGCTGGAGGTCAAGTCCGTACTGGAGGTTGGTTGTAAAGTTACCCTGATCATCAAAATGTGGATATATGGCAATAACTGAGAGAACGACAAGAATAATGAGTGTCGCAACCCTCCAGTCAGTGAGAAGTGTTATTAATTCTTTTTTGTTCATTTGCCACCTCCCTTCAGGACATACCATTTGAGTATACCCACATTTGTCAGCCAGGTATTCATCACATCAAAAACAAGTCCGATCAGGAGTACTGCGGATATCTCCATCAGGATCAGGACAGATCCGAACCATGCAACAATGAACATTGCCGCGGCAGCAGCAAGGGTGGTTGATGTCATGATGATGCCGGTACGGAAAGCACCGGTAAGCTTATCATTGAGCTTACCCTGTCGTTTAAGCACACGGTTCGTGAGAAGGATATCGCTGTCAACCGAATAACCAATTAACATCAGGAGCGCGGCAAGCGTGCCAAGCGATAGGGGAATTCCCACAATATTCATGGTGGCTGCAGTCATGACCATATCAGCAAATGCTGAAAGCACTACTGCCACCGCTGGCACGAATGTCCGGAAGGCTAAAAAAATCACGATAGCCATACCAATGAAAGAAAATATCAGTGCAAGCACAGCCTGCGATTGAAGGGTTTTCCCAAAGGTTTCTCCGATCTGGTCAACCTTGGCATCAGGGAATTTCTCCGAGATAAGGGCAGAGAGCGATCGGAATTTTGCATCGTCCATTGCTCCAAATTTTAAAAAATACCCGTTGTTAACCCCTTCACTGATATCAACCAGCGGATAGCCGGCAAATGTTGATTGCAGCTGCTCCTTGGTGTCAGCAGTAACAATCGTTACGGCTGTACCCCCCGAGAAATCTATACCTGGGGTTACAGGCATGCCGGTTGAAACCATGGTTAACACGAGTAGAACAACCGCTATTACCAGAAGTACGAGAGGGATTATCACCAACTGTTTTGGCGAATATTTCTCGATGTCATAGTTGAACAAACCCATATCATACTCATCTGTTTACGTTTGATTAAATAGTTACCAGATATCTTTTAATAAAACAGGAATGTACCTATTCTCTTTATCTATTCCCATAAAGTTCGCAGAACATATATCTGCCTTCACAAAACGGTGAGATCTTCTTTTAGGGAATGAAAATTGCATAAAATGAAAAAATATATATACAGTGACCTTTGACAGTAAATCTATGAGATCTCCTTCAGAGATCAAACGAGTCGTTGAGGGACGATTACGGTCATACCTTTCACGGGACAGAACCGGAATCCGGCGTGAGCTGCTCAGACTTTTTGTAAAATCAAAATCAATCACGATTGCAGAACTCGTCGCTGAACTTCAGACTCGGTTTGCAGTTACCTTCCATGCGATCGCTTCGATGGTCGGCATCATCGCATCCCGCATCGGAATCCTCCGCGCAACGCGAAATTCCGACGGTGTAAACAACTACGAACTCAAAGACAAATACTTTGACATCGTGGTCCGGATCGTTGGGGTCAGTTAAACCCGCTTACGATCCACAACGGTTTTTACTGCAACATTCCTAGTATACTAGCATCATGCCTACCAAAGACACCACCTGCATAAGCGAGGTGACCATTGTCCCGGAAGTTATAGAATATATCAAAAAACGGGACTGCGATTTTCGCATCTGCACATCCTGTGGCGGACCAATACTTTTACCGATCCGTATCAAACCGCCGAAAAAGACTGATCTTCTTCTCAGGGCAGGAAACCATATGATCTATGTTTCCGTTCATCAGGCCCGATTCCTGCACAACATCCGGATGGATATGGTCCCTTTTTTTGATGATGATGATCTCATCGGACATGAATGCGGATGAGTTTCGAAGAGATCGCCCATACGGCAGATGTAAAAATCCGGGCGCGTGCACCCACACTTGAAGCACTTTTTTCTGAAACCTTCAAAGCCCTCATGCAGGTGATGTACGGAACACATCGTGCCGGTGGCATTCAGAGAGAGATCAGGATTGAGTCTTCTGACAATGAATCACTCCTTGCAGATTTTCTTTCTGAAGTGCTTTTCTTATCAGAAGTGGAGAGGCTTGTCTTTTCAGATGCTCGTGTCACAATTGATGGTCTGTGTCTCACTGCAGAGCTTACTGGTGAACCATTCGATCCAGTCCGTCATTCAGAAGGCTCTGAAGTGAAAGGGATCTCCTATTCAGAACTTGCGATCACGCATGAAGCGAATGGATATATGCTGGAAATCATATTTGATGTTTAAGACTATTGGCGGAGTGCAGACACATGCTTGAAGGGGTAAACCGAATCGGCATGCATGAATGGGAAGTACCTGTTGGATATGTAAAGGGTATGCGGGTCCCGGGAAGGTTCTTTCTTTCTGAGTCATTAGGCAAGACACTCGAACCGGGTGCTGTCCAGCAGCTCGCGAACGTGGCAACCCTGCCCGGAATTCTGAAAAATTCGCTTGCAATGCCTGACATCCACTGGGGTTATGGATTCCCTATCGGCGGTGTTGCTGCGTTTTCTGTTGATGAGGGGATTATCTCTCCCGGGGGTGTCGGGTTTGATATTAATTGCGGGGTGCGGTTACTCGCAACTCCACTCCTGCATAAGGATGTTTCCGGCCGCAGGGACCTTATCGATGAACTCTTCCGCACGGTACCAACAGGTGTTGGTGCAAAGAGTTCATTGAAGGTTTCTTCCCAAGTACTTGAAGGTATGATGGTACAAGGAGCACAATGGGCGGTCAAGGCCGGTTATGGTGTTGAGCACGACC
>Ga0210091_1000031_pt1 | contig 12535 bp, 8 predicted proteins | sample WestPond_Cattail_5_FD_185581 | JGI IMG/M metagenome (GOLD analysis project Ga0210091, IMG submission 185581) | Wetland microbial communities from the San Francisco Bay, California, USA, that impact long-term carbon sequestration -... | ecosystem: Environmental > Aquatic > Marine > Wetlands ... | reverse complement strand
TTGGCATTATTTTTCCTCATTGGAATGGTTACAGCGAATCTTCCTGACGCTTCGACCATTAGTACAAGTGATAACTGGGTGGTTGCAAATGGTGCTGACCAGACTACAATTACCGTTACTGCAATAAATGCAACCTCAGGAATAGAAAAAAATGCGGACGTACAATTTACTATTGATAATCAAAACTATGGTTCCATCAGCCCTTCAACCAATAAAACAGATGATTCAGGAATTGCTCAAAGCACCTTCAGGGTTAATAAAACGAGTGGGAATGCAAATATTACGGCCAGAATAGTTTCAACTGACGGATATACCGTGACCAGATATATTAACATTAACATTGATCATGACAGCCCCTATTTTGTTAATTTTGCCCATCCTCCTTACGGGACGGTTGCAAATGATGTGCCATTCAATATATCACTTACAGACAAATGGGGAAACCGTATTGATTATCGGCGAGGTTCCCATATTATTAACCTCCAGGTTCATGGTCCTGCACCTGATGACTGCGGTTTCAGAGTTGCAGATACGTCAAACCATAAAATCTCAAGCATTCTCGACTCAAATGGAAAAACATCAACTATCCTCAGATTAACAAGTAAAATGGGTCCAAACTATATTCTGATGGATCACTTCGGCAGTATACCAGACACATTGGAATGGGTTGAAGCTGAGGCGACTGATATGCCCTATTCTATGACAGGAAGTATTTCTGACGGGGGCATTTTACCGGTTGGCAATAAAGCATTCACCCTTGACTATGTTCTCTATGATGTCTATGGCAATCCTGTAAAAAACAGTTCTGTCTGGGTAAATTCCTCTGAATTCGGACCGAATGAGCAAAAATTGTTAACTTCGAATTCTCTTGGACAGATCCGGCTGACCTATGGCCCTAAAGCAAACGTGAAGACAATTACCTTAACTGCAACTTCGGTAAATAATTCCAGTGTCACAAAAATCCTCCTGGCACAATTCACTACAGCCCAGGCATCGAATATGGTTCTGGCGATAACCCCCCAAAGTATGGCAAGCAGGGAAATTCCCACTTCACAGCCAGCTCAGGTGGTAGGAAAAGTGACTGATATGTTTGGAAATCCGGTAGGCGGTCAGGAGGTTGCATTTCAGATATCGGACGTCCAGACATCCCCTTTTGTAGCAACCGGGGCTCCCAGTTTCAATAGTGCATCTGTAGTTTCAACGATTAATGCAACGACGAATAGTGACGGAAATGCAATTGTATATTTCTACCCCGGTTCATTTACCATTGAGCAGAACGATCCATATTTCAGTGATAAGGCATCCGGATCATGCTGGGTAACAGCTACCTGGAACTCCTATTCTGCACCTCCCGTCAAAATGGAATGGAAAAATTTTCCCTACCTCAGTATTGTGGTAAATGCAACACCACAGGCCGTGCATGTAAATGATACTATCGATGTTGCCATTCAGGTCAGAGGTGATGGATACATGATGGGAACTCGACCAGTGACTGTCATGCTGGACATGGATGCCAGTTCAAGTCTGAATTCCGGGAGCCGCGGGCCTGATGCAAAAGCATCATCAAAAAAATTTGTCGATAATCTGACTCCTTCACTCGATCAGGCTGGCCTTGTTTCCTATGGGGATGATGATAATGAAGTATTTCACTCAAATGCATCCTACAATTTTTTTAACGTGAAAGGAGCGATAGATAACCTGACATTAAAAGGCGGGGTCAGCGGAAATAGTGCAATAAGTGTAAAACAATCGGTTGATGAAGGGGTATACAGAATAATGCACAACCCCACTCTGCATGCACAAGAGGTTCGTGCAATTATTTTGCTTGGTGATAGTTCCTATGATTCCGGAGAATTACCTGCGCTGGTAAAGGAAACCTGGGGGAGTGATGGTAACGACATCCGGGTCTTCACGATTATGTTTTTGTCCAGTAATAACGGATGCGGTTCCGGCACTGATAGCAAATTAATAAGAATGAAGGATCTTGCTGCCCAGGCGGGTGGAAAATACTATTGCGGATCAGACAAAAACGCCATCGATGATGCATATGCTGACATTGCCGGTATCTTAAAATCGCTGGCGGGTGTCAATGCCACTATGGATCTCTCATTTGACAATGTAGAGGTGAACAGTACTCCTGTAAGCGGTGGACAAGTTTTTACTTATGTTCCTGAAACAAAAACGATTTGGCCGAATTCTACCATAACGTACAAAAATCAATCGGACGAATGGAAAGCTCCGGATTATCTACTGCATTTCAATATCGGAACAATTCATATCAATGAAATATGGGAAGCACAATACCGACTCAGAGTAGACCGGGTCGGATTGATTAAACTTTTCGATGATAGTTCAACGTTGACATTCAATAACGGGACTGAAACAATTCGTTTACCCGATATATACATCACTTCCGGTCCTTCCAACTCATCAATAGGATTAAACGCCGGAACACTGGATGTATCAAACCTTATCATAACCAATTCCGGAAGCATTACTGATTTTATTCCGGTTACCTGGAAACTAAAGTATACCGGGTTCGCCTCGGTCAAGGAAACGATGTGGTATTCTCATAACAATGGGCCCTGGCTACAATTCAGCTCGAATTCAGATATCGATGCCGGAGATTATGTCCATAATGCACAGCTGGATGTCAGAAAACTTCCACCGGGGGGTTACCGGATAAAAATCCACGCTGTCGGTCCCGATGCTCCTGACGATGAGGAGATCTCTTCAGTATGTACGGTGGGAGGTAACAGGGTCTATATCAAACTAGAAGCTCCGCCTGTTGAGAATTTTGAATTTCCATGGGATGGAATGTCCCTTTCTCATTATTTCAAGTAAAAAACAGGATAATCATTGGGAACAGGTCAGCACAGAAACTATCAAAGGCCAGCAGATCATTCATGAACCATTGAAAAAAATTCGAATCTTTGTGTTGATAAAATAAGGAAATTGCAGAGGATTTGCCTTTTCCAAAGAATTCAGATTTTTGAGAAATTTTCAATCGAAATACCGACCGGAAAATTTTTGATTGATTCCCGTTCTTTCATTTGCAGTTTCCATGATACTCTTCCCAGCAGATATGACGACAGATATTTCCTACTGCTTTGAACGCATCCTCAAGATCCGGAAAATTCGGGATCCCGGAATCGCGGAGGATACGCAGCGGTGTCTTCATGGAATCCCCGCCAATCATACACCCTACGATCATTTTGTGAGTGCTTTTTGAGAACCGTACCAGTTCATTTGCAACGCGTACCGGATCTGATATTGCTGAGGGAACTGCAATAACAAAGGCAATGTCCCAGACATCCTGGTTTTTTATCATAACATCAAAGGTTTTGGCAAACCTGTCTGCTGATGCATCCCCCACCATGTCAATCGGGTTCTGCCGGTTCCAGTCAGCCGGCAGGATCATATCCAGATCCGCAAGTATCGCTTTGGGGAAATCCACCAGTTCTATACCAAACATTTCTGCATAATCCGATGATAAGACCGCAAATCCCCCTGCATTACTGATTACAATGGCACGGATACCTTTGGGATACCCTTCCGATGACAGAAGTTCTGCTGTCTGAAATGCTTCACGCATGGATCGAACGGGTATTATTCCAGACTCCCAGAATGCTGCCATATATACTTCGAAACTGCCGGCAAGAGATCCGGTATGGGAAGCTGCGGTCATCTGACCAATTCGGGATGAACCCGATTTGATAGCGACAACAGGTTTTTTTGCTGTGATCCCGCGGGCAATCTCCATGAACCGTTTTCCATTTCTGATCTCCTCAATGTACAGGATAATCGCCCGGGTATAAGGGTCATTGCCGGCATACACTAAAAAATCCTCAAAACTGAGATCTGCCTGGTTACCGATACTGATTACTGCTGAAAAACCGATTTCTTCGGGGAGGCTCCAGTCAACAATGGTTGAAATTATGGCTCCGCTCTGGGAGATGAAAGCAATGTTGCCGGGTCTGGGTGATATCGGGTCAAACGTGGTATTGATACCCTGGTGAGGGAGCATGAGACCCAGGCAGTTCGGGCCCATGATCCGCAGGTTATAGCGTTTTGCGATCGCGAGCACCTGCTGTTCAAGCTTTTCACCAACGTTTCCGGACTCCCGAAAACCGGATGAAATGATGATTGCCAGGGGGACACCTTTTTCTCCGGCTTCCTGAACGATTTTTGGGACAAAACGCGCAGGAACTACAATCACAGCAATATCGATAGGATCAGGAATTGACCCAAGGTCAGGGTAGACCGTGCGCCCGAGAATTTTAAGGTGTTTGGGATTTACCGGATAGAGTTTTCCGGGAAATGCGAGGAGGTTGCGAAGGACTGCATACCCTACCTTATTGGGTTCAGGAGTTGCGCCGATTAATGCAATAGACCTGGCGTTCAGGATCTCCGGGAGCAGGGAGGGGTGCTGCTGTGCAGGTACCTCTTCAATGCCATCGGCAATGAAGATCCGGGCATCTACAACACAAGCTCCTTTTTCGTATAAAAAAACCGGGTTGAGATCAAATTCCACCATGGTGGGACTCTGGATAAAAAAACGTGCCACCCGGTCAATCAGCGTGATCAATCCTTTCTTATCCCGTGCCGGTTCGTTACGAAATCCCTGAATCAAAGGGTATGCCTGTAATTCCCGGAGCATCGCATCGATATCCTCATTCGTGACCGGAAGCACCCGGATTGATACGTCCCGGATGAGTTCGACCAGCGTCCCCCCCATCCCGACCGTAATTACCTTTCCAAAGGTTGGATCCGTCCTTCCCCCGATGAGGATCTCCAACCCAGGTTCTTTCTGTTGTTCGATAATGAAACCAGAAATGATTGCGGAGGGATCAGATGCTTTCACCTTCTGTGTAAGGGAATCAAATGCTGTTTCTGCATCTGCACCCGACCTTATACCGGTGCGAACACCCCCTGCATCGCTTTTATGGATTACCTGGGGAGAGATGACCTTCATAACCAGCGGGTATCCCAGTTGATCAGCGGCCGGTGCCACTTCCTGCCGGGTTCCGACAACGGAAAACTCAGGGACCGGTATACCCTGGTCTTTCAGCAATGCATATCCTTCCGCTTCAGAAAGCATCGTGCGTGTCATTGGATTCAGTTCCCTTGTAGGTAATGCCTTTTTTTAGGTTATCAGGGTTTTTAAAAGAAACGGAATACATCCCGTACACCACTGCGCAGTTCCCTCCTTCACCTGATCTGTGTTCCTGATTCATGCGACCAGAAAAGGAACTCTCCAGAACGTGGAATATCAGGTTCATACTGACTGAATGAACAATCGTGAAGGGATAATTCCCAGCAATGATAAGCATAAAGTTAATAATATTCTATGACCATCAGTAATCACAATGCATATTCCCACGCCTGAAGAGCTCCGTGCACGCCGGGAAGCACTCGGTATGAAACAGACTGAACTTGCAAAACGCGCCGGCATCAGCCAGTCAATGGTTGCCAGGATTGAAGCGGGAAATGTAGATCCCCGGATAAGTACCTTATCCAAAATTATTGCAGTTCTGAATAGTGCTGAGCCAAAAAAGATCCGGGCGGCACAGATAATGCATACACCAGTTCTTTGTGTCCAGCCTCAGGATGCGATTACCCGTGCGGTTGAGATCTTTGAAAAGAATAATATCTCTCAGCTGCCGGTAATCGAACGGGGAGTGCCGGTAGGATGTATTTCTGAAACAGTGATCGTGAAAGCGATTGAACAACAGCGCCTGCATAAGACTCACCTCTTTTTTGTCCGGGACTTTATGGAACCGGGATTTCCTACAGTACCTCCCGATATGGATGTGGAGACAGTGATAAATATCCTGCAGCAGAACCATGCCGTTCTCGTTGTCGAGGGAAGGACGGTAAAGGGTGTAATTACCAAGCATGACCTCATCTCATTGATTGTATAATCCCGGTTTTTCCATCACGGATGCGAGAACCATCAGAACCGTGCCAATGATCGCAGAAAAGTTCTATGAAATTATTGTGTTGCATCATTGAACTTTAGTACTATCCGGGAATTGAAATAATCAGCGCGGTGACTGGCAGAAGGATTGGGCAATTGTCATACCCCGGACTCGTGTTTCTGACGCGATAATCGTCTCATTACTCTATCCATCAGATTTCCGGGGTTTTTAAAAAAATCCAATCAAGAAGATTTTTCCCTATTCGGGATGATTTGTTCTTTTTTTTAAATTACATCAAAAATCGTCCTGACAACACATCCCATCCACAAACAAGTTATCCCAATGATTGAAACTCTGTTCAAGGTACTACCATGAACACCCAATTCAGGATCAATGTGATAATTACAGGATTTCTTGTTATCAGTCTGATCGGTGGTGTAACAGCAGTCAGCCTGGCACCAGGCTGGCAGGAACATCCCGCTGATGACGCCACATTTTCTGGTGCGATCATATCCACCGATGGTTCAATGGTATTTGCCGGTGGCAACCAGTTGTTAGTCCGTTCATGGAATGGAGATACCCGCTGGGGCGGTTTATCGGGAACCGTGGCCACTATGAGCTCGGATGGAAATTATATTGTCTCAGCCCTCAATGATAATGTCCGTAAATACAACCGCACCGGTGATGTAATCTGGAACAGGATTACCGGAAGTCCATTCCGTGCAGTCGCTGTCTCGAGTGACGGTTCTCTGGTGATTGCTGCAGATGACAGGGGTTACGTACGTTCCTGGACCATTGATGGTAAAAGCCTGGGAGTGGACAACGAGACCGATCAGGTGATAGCGATAGACATTTCTCCGTCACAATCTCAGGTGGTTGTTTCTACACAAGATAGTCTGAAGGTCTTTTCACCGGAAATGAACCTGGTCTGGGAAAAGAAAAGCCTTGGAAATCGTGATTCTTTCATCGCATTCTCTTCTGATAGTTCTACCCTGATTCTCGCCGGAGAAAACCAGGTATCTTCCTATACCGCCAAAGGATTACTGAACTGGGAAGAGGAGATAACACATAATTTCATTATCGATATGGCCTGTTCTGATGACTGTTCAACCATTGTTCTGGGAAGCCAGGATGGAAATGTCTGGGTTCTCAACAAAGAGGGGCAGGTACAATGGAAGTATCCTGTGGGTACATGGGTCACTAGCGTAGGAATTTCCCGTGATGGTTCTGTTATTGTGGCTGGATCCCTTGACGGGACGGTGTATATACTGGATAAGAATGGAAACCTGCAGGCCCAGACTAAAACAGATTCTGCAATCCAGCAACGGTCCATTGCCGTCAATTCGGATGGCACCCGGATTGTTGTTATCGCTGAACGCACAATGTATGGATATAATCTTGATTATGATCCTTCTGGAATTCCAAAAACCACCTATACTGAAATCCCTGTCCGGACAACCCTCACCCCTTCCCGAATCACTACCCCGGTACCTGTCAGAACAACCCTGCCAATAACCGTTCCCTCTCCAAAAGGCACAACACTGCCCGGAACAAACAGCACCCCAAACTCAGCTCTCACTCCCATGCTCGCAATCTTCGTATCGGCAGGTCTGTTGTTTAAAATCTGGAGACGGAAAAATTGACAATTGCCCGACAGAGACTTGACTGATAAGGGAAAGGCCAAATGAAAAGTAATAATTAGACCGTATAATTATTCTTAATTATGACAGGAAATGATTCAGGAAAGTGGACATCTGATTATATGGTGATTCTCCTCGTTATCATCTTCATCATCTTCATTTTTGGTTTAAACTATTATTTCAAATATGCCAGATAATTCGTTGATAATTTTTTAGAGCCCTTATATCGCGTTCACAGGATTTATTTATAAAATAACCACGTTAAACATTTTTTTAGCGTGGTTTTTTAAAAAAAAAATTCGGGTCAGAGTTTAGAGACCAGATCACGGAGCACCACAGCTGGCTCTTTTGCTTTCACAACACTGGATGCCAGCAGCACACCATCAGTACCGAGATCCACGGCTATCTTCACGCACTCTCCCGACTGGATTCCAGCACCCGTTAGTACCTTGACATGAGGATTTATTGCATGAACAGCTGCAACAGATCGCCGGATTATATCCGGGTTGGCTTTTGAGACCGAGACTCCACTCCCGATAAGCTCCGGCGGTTCAATCGCTACATATTCCGGGGCAAGTGCTGCTGCACCGGCACTGGTGGATTCATTGTTCGAACAGATAACGGAAATAAGCTTTTGTACCTGTAAAGCCCTGACTGAGGCTTCAATCTCAGCAAGTCCCAGGCGTCTCTCTGAATGGTTGATAAGGGATCCTGCAGCTCCGGCCATCCTGATTGCATCTGCAGTGATATGCCCGGTGTGAGCGCCGGGTTCAAAACCGTCAACATGCTGTGCGTATACCGGGATGGCGAAGTGGTGACAGAGCGGGTGAAGATCCACATAGGATGGCGCAATCGCGATAGTTACCCCGCTTTCGTGCGCTACGAGTTGTGCAGCATTCGCGATCATATGGCCGCGATTGCCCATTCCCTCTTTGAACGTCTTTAAGTTTACCAGGATTAAGGGTGCAGACATAGTACCTCCTCGTTTTTACGAATAAGATTTGGTCCCTGATACTCCATTTCGGTTCAGTTATGATGAATATTGTGCCTTCGGGGAACAATCAGGTACGATTCTGCAGCCCGCGAATGAAGTGACCTGCAGTAATTCCTCCGACAGCAAGGCGGTTTACTGCGTCTTTCAGGTGTTTGAAATGAGGATCACTGGCAGGGACTCCTCGTTTTGTCAGCTGTAGTGCCTCCTGATAAAGACGGATCATATCCATGGTATAGCTACCGGTCCTGCCGCGTGCATCAATAAGCACTTCATTGATGCCAATCTCTATGAGAGACGGGAGATGATCAATAAGGCAAATCTCTGCAGAGTTGTAAATATGCGAACGGCATTCACCATCGATGCGGACGGGGAACGTATGCCCGGTTGCATCCATGATGCCAAAAAACCCTGAAGTATCTGTATCCCCCGCTTTCCCGGTACACGATAACAAGGGCTGGAGAAGACAGTTCTCTGAAACCATTGCTTCACTACTTCCCTGCACGATAAGGGAAAACGAAGGTGAGCAGTCCGCCAGCCGGGCTGCATGTATCAACAACCGGATCTCTTCACGCGATAGTTCCGGAGAGAGGGTAACCGATCCAAAACGGGAAGGAAGATGCCGGACTGCTTCATGGTTGAAAATATTGAGTCCAATCGATCCATAAAGGACTGATGCCGGATATCTATGCATGAGAGCGTGGGCAGTGCCATAGTTTTCCACCATAACGTGGGCACTATCCTGACTCAATGTTTGCGACAGGAGGGGAATGGCCGAATCCAGGTAGTTGTTGTCAGTGATGCGGGGGAATTTAAGTACAAAGCGAATACCTGCTTCACGGCACATGCGCGAGGCGGTAATAATCTGTGATTCAAACGAGGGAAATCCGGCAGGGATCCGACAGTTGCCCCCCTTTGGCGTGTATACGGGTTCATAACAGATAAAATCGCATCCGGTTTCTGCAGCCTTCTCAACGGACAGAAGTGAATCTGTACAGACACCGAGAACCAGTGAAGATGAGGGCACGGTCCCGCTGATTTTTGGCGGGCTGATAATTACCTCTGGTTTCAAAACATTCCATCGCAGCTGTGCCTGTTCAACGTTTCCTTGGGGAGGATGAGAGTGTGCAATCATCATCTCTTCAGCCTGTGCAAGGAATTCTCTCCGCACCCGGTTCAGTCCTGCAAGGGGGGCAAATAAATCACCGGAATATTCAAGGGAAAAATTCCGGATCGTGAACGGGGTTCCTCCGGTTTTTTTCAACTGCTGCTCCACCTGCTCCCGGGTTAACGGATGGGAACGGGCAGGAACCAGGCAAAAATCAGAGCGGTAAATCAGGGGTAGCGCTCTTCCGCTCCGGGTATGTATCAATCCTTCAACCACCAGATTACCCCCCTTTTCGACCCGGACATCAAGATCAACGGGAACAGGATGCCGTAACCCGACTGGCGGATGGGCAGTTATCTGCCGTGCCCGCATTTCAAGATCTGTTGAAGAGGTGATGAAGACTCCCGTACCAGGTTCAACCGGGTACGGGACTCTGATTACCATTTCCCCATCTTTTTGGATGGGAACGGTATTGAGGGAAAATCCATATTCCTGACGGGGATTTTTGGGATGGGTAAGGAGGAGCCCGTCACCAGGGGAGGGAACAAGAGATCTTTCCGGCCTGAAAGTTATGGTTTTTGATTTTTTATCATACCGGCCCACAGAGCCGATGCAGATGCCGCGGTTGTCCGAAGCCTCCGTTCCCATACATGCGGCAGGGGATTTTTCAAAAAGATAACCGGATGTAAAACCACGGTTGAAGGCGAGATGAAGATCCTGTAATGCCCCGGGAGATGTGTACTCATTTCCCGCTGCAATTGCATCGAGAGCCCGCCGGTACGTCGAGACGACAATCGAGACATATTCCGGAGATTTCATACGACCTTCAATCTTCAGCGAGACGACCGGCGAGTTGACAAGCTGGAGGAGGTTTTTATAGGTGCAAAGGTCTTTTGGGGAAAGGAGGTAACGCCCCGCGGAGGGAAGTTCACGAAGACCTGTCGGCAGGCCGTATTCATCGGTATCCCCGGTCATCAGGGTGTAGGGTTTACGGCATGGCTGGGCACACATACCACGATTCCCGCTCCTTCCCCCGATCACGGATGAGAGCAGGCATTGGCCGGAATAGCAATAACAGAGTGCACCGTGAGCAAACACTTCAAGCCCGACGCCGGATTCACCGGTTTCCCGTGCTATATCCACTATGTCGTTGAGTTTCAGCTCGCGGGCAAGAACAACCCGGGAAAAGCCCTGTTCAGCTGCCCATCGTACCCCTTCTGTTGAATGGACTGTCATCTGGGTTGAGGCATGAAGCGGCAGCAGGGGGACAATATCCCGGGCGAGTGCGGCAATTCCTGTATCCTGCACAAGAACAGCATCAACGCCGATTGAGTACAGCCAGATAAGATATTCGGCCACATCGGGTAATTCCCTGTCGTGGATGAGGGTGTTTATCGTAACATAAACCCTGATATCCCGGCTGTGGGCATGGCTGACTGCCTCTTGTATCTCCACGTCGGTAAAATTCGTGGCAGATCTCCGGGCACCAAATCTCTTTCCGCTCAGGTAAATTGCATCCGCACCACCAGCGACCGCTGCCCGGAATGATTCGGGGGACCCGGCAGGTGCGAGAAGCTCAGGGATCTCTTTTTCTTTCCGGTGGTGAGGAAACAACGGCATACATACTCTCGATTATGTTAAAAGACCAGGCTGAAAATTCCCATCGTTGCAAGAATCGTTACGATGGAGATAGTGATATATCCTGTCATTATCAGGAGGATTGATCTGTTTTTTTGCCACCCGAGCACCCGGGATACCGGCGGGCAGACATAAAATCCCAGGGTCATTACACCCGGTACCAGGCCATAGATACCATATTTTGTCAGGAGCGAGGATTGTTGAGCCCGGTCTGATGACTTTTTCAGGAACCGTGATACCCTTTCCGAATGCTCCCCCATGATAGCAAAAATATCAAACAATACGAGGGTGATCCCCAGTGCGACACAGACCAGTACATACAATACAAAGACCGGGTGCAGACCAAGCCCAAGACCAATCGGTGCAGCACCGTACTCGATTATCAATGTACCAGTGATGAGTGCAACGGTGGAGGTAATGGGGATAGCAAAAAGAAAAGCGACGGTAAGAGGTAAAACAACAACCAGAACGAGAGCTTGGATGATTGCCCGCAGCAGGGGAACCAGGTAATCGGGGACAGATCCGGTCTCCATATCAGTGACAGGAGTATGTGTCACCCAGGGATAAACAGGTATCTTCAAAGGACATAGGGGAATGAGAAAACACCTGAAACAGATTGGTTTTTTCCCTGATCAGTTCCAGTTTTTAAGCTCTGGGGAATTCCTTTTCCATTGATATGGAATTCAAGATGCAGGTACGATGAAGGAGGAGGCAGTGCCTGTACTCCCATACCGCCCCTGCGCTGAGCAATAATGACGAATTCCCAGTTCGGGGTTTATCACATTTGGGGGAGCCACAGCGGCGGGGGTGAAACCCCGTTGAGCGTAGAGATTGTAATTGAGCAGTTTTACAGAGTCGTTTTTTATAGAGACCCGAGCGGTTCTTTTTTTTACACCGCACACCAAGAGAGTATACCAATGAAGATCATTGCAGCCCTCACGGATCCACGTGATGCCTCCCGGGCGCAGGATCAGGGTGCCGATCTGGTCGAACTCCGGTTCGACTTAATGGAAGGAGATCCGCTCACCCTTGTCCGTACATGTAAAGACATATGCTCGCTGCCCATCATAGCTACGATCCGTTCTGCGCAGGAAGGAGGCCGGTTTTTCGGCGATGCCGGTGAATGGTTTGAGAAGATCAGACCGGTCATCCCGCTTGTTGAATATATTGATGTTGAGCAGCGGTTTGCGTCCTGTACTCTGCCCATAAAAGAAGCCGGAAAACAGATCATTGCCTC
>Ga0210091_1000028_pt1 | contig 12959 bp, 15 predicted proteins | sample WestPond_Cattail_5_FD_185581 | JGI IMG/M metagenome (GOLD analysis project Ga0210091, IMG submission 185581) | Wetland microbial communities from the San Francisco Bay, California, USA, that impact long-term carbon sequestration -... | ecosystem: Environmental > Aquatic > Marine > Wetlands ... | reverse complement strand
AGGAACCATCCATTTCGGCTGAAGGTCTGGTCACTGCAAGCGGGCTTGAACCCTGCGTAGTTGATGCATCTCTCAAACGTCTTGAACGGTATCTTCTTATCGAAAACACCGAAGGGAAACTGCGCGTGCTGAACTTTGGTGAAGCCCTTATACGCTGCCAGATACGGTACTCTAAGGATCTCCCGTACACCATAGAAAATGGTGTGATTAAAGAACGGAAAACGTAGCATGCCAGGAAATGAAGTAATTATTCTTCGGGTTGGTCACCGCCCCGAGCGCGATCAAAGGGTAACGACCCATGTCGGCTTAACCGCCAGGGCTCTGGGTGCACAGGGGATGTACCTGGCTGCTGCTGATAAGGGTGTTGTCCAGAGTATTGATGATGTGGTCAGCCGATGGGGTGGCGATTTTTTCTGCCAGGATACAGTAAAATGGCGCTCCTGTATCCGCGACTGGAAGGCGCAGGGGGGAACCGTCGTTCACCTCACTATGTATGGTCTTAACCTTCCCGATGTGATAGGGCATATTACCGCACACAAAAAAATTCTCGTTATTGTTGGTGCCGAGAAAGTGCCTGGTGAGATCTACGGGCTTGCGGATTATAATGTGGCAGTTACCGGCCAACCCCATTCCGAGATATCGAGTCTTGCCCTTTTTCTCGATCATTATTTTTCCGGGCAGGAATTGAGGAATGATTTTCCCGGGGCCCGGATCCGCATAATTCCGTCAAAAGCAGGAAAGCAGACGGAGGAAATGTGAAGGGTCGGGTGCTGGTCGCCGGATTTTCAACCCGGCATGTTGCGCAGTCTGCAGCATGCGCAGGTTATGAGGTTTGTGCCGTTGATCATTTCTGCGATCAGGACCTTTGCTGGTACACGACAGACCGGGAAAAATTTTCAGAACTTGCCGATCTTCCTGATGCGATTCACCGGATATGCCGGCGCAACATCTTTGATCTCGTTATTGTTACCTCCGGTGCAGAAGATCTTTGTATCCCCCTTCCGCTCTGCGGGACTCCCCGCAACAAAGTCGCCCGTTTCCTGGACAAACTGGATATCCAGCATTTCTTTGAATCCCTTGCTGTTCCTGTACCGCGGCTCATGGATGAGGGAGACTATCCTGCCATGATCAAACCCCGGAGGGGAGCCGGAGGATGGCGGAACGCGATCGTTCGGGATAATGCCGGGTTTTCTGCATGGGAATACCTGAATCCCGGCATACCCTTTATCCGCCAGGAAATCGTTGAGGGTACTCCGGCAAGTGTTTGTTGTGTTACCGATGGTTCAGGATCACGGGCGATTGCTGCAAACGAGCAGATTTTACGGGGAGAGGGAGAATCCTCGTTTGGATTCTGTGGTTCGGCCACTCCCTGTGATCATCCCCTCTGCCCGGAAATGATAACCCGGGCCGAACAGATCGCTGCGGCAAGCGGGTGCCTCGGCACCATCGGAATCGATTTTGTTCTTGGCAGCACTACTGCGTATGCAATCGAAGTAAATCCCCGGTTTCAGGGAACTATCGATACTGTTGAAATGGCATACGGCTGTAACCTGTTCCAGTATCATGTCGACGCCTGTGCCGGAAAACTCCCTTCAGGGTTGCTCTCCCCGCGGCAGGTTGCAGTGCGCAGCATTCTCTTTGCCGACAGGGATTTGACTATAACTTCAGATCTGAAAGATCTGGCATCGTATGTGGCGGACATCCCATGGCCGGGATCATACTTTGAAGCGGGTCAGGCATTAGTCAGTGTTTATGGCTGGGGATCGACCCGCGATGCTGCATTTCGTATGCTGGATAAGCATATTAGCACCGTCCAACAATACATACGGTGATGGATCCCATAGATGACCTGCTGAATGATCCGGCCATACGTGCATACCTTCACCGGTTAGTAAAGGATGAAGGGCTCAACCTTATCGAACGGTTCCCGCGTGAGGGTGAGTACAGTGATGAGGACCTTGCTGCCCGTACCGGTATCAACCTGAATACCGTGAGGCACACCCTCTATACCCTGTACGAAAAACGGCTTGCCGAATATCACCGCATTAAAAACAATGAGACCGGCTGGCTCACGTACCTCTGGCAGCTGCGTACCGATCATATTTATAGTGCGATACGGGAAGACATGGAGCTCGTTTTGGAAAAACTCGAACGGCGCGAAAAGTACGAAGAAGAAAACGACTTCTTCATCTGCAAGGACTGCCAGGTGCTCTTTACCTTCCCGCAGGCAATGAACTGTGATTTCAACTGTCCGGGCTGCCAGAAAGCCGTGACCCATTTTGATAACGATATGCTCCTGCGCTCCCTCAAACACCGGATTGACGATATTAAAAAATCACTCGGTCATGCCTGACCGTTCAGAAAACACCTGCGAGCAGCTGTTGCGTGAAGCAGGATGCAGCGAAAAGGTTCTGACTCACTGCCGGGCTGTATGTGATGTTGCCCTGGAATACGCGCAGCGAAATTCCCTTGTTGCTGTGAATCTGGTAAGAGAAGGTGCGATGCTCCACGATATCGGGAGAGGGGCGAGTCACACAATCATGCATGCACAGCTGGGTGCAGACCTCTTGCGTGTACATGGCATAAATGAGGAGGTCGCACGTATTGTTGAATGCCATACGGGTGCAGGCCTCACGGCTGACGAATGTACGATACTCAGGTTATCTCCCCGCGATTGTATGCCCCATACGACTGAAGAGAAGATTGTCACCCATGCCGACAACCTTATTGACGGGAGAAAACGAGTGACTGCTGATGAAAGTATCGCGTCAGCTATTCACCTGCCTAGAAAGGTTCGGCGTCGGATGTATCTCCTCTCGCAGGAAGTTGAGTTGTTGTGCAGCGAAAATACCGGCACAGGAAAAATCGTCTGATAGGTCAATAAAAGACCAGAAAATCCAACGATCTGCGATGTTATTTTCTTAGTTATGTCGATGGGAATAATTTTTGCCGGATTTATCGACGGGTTCAGAAACTACCCGAAATTTTCTCATCTGATTCTTCTTCAGAATTGCACTCCCGGCAGGCGGGCAAAGCCATGCAGTGAGGGTCCTCTGAGGCATACTGGATAATCCTGCTCAAATATGATAATTCTTTTGCTTGGATATTTGAGAGGCAAAGAAAGGGGCCGGTTGTTGTGAGGATGGTATTGCCTAGATGGTGACTTGTTTTACCTGTGGCAATGCACGGATCTGTTCGATGACGCCTACCGGCATGGACTCTTCGACAATGATAACGAGCCGGGGTTCCTCGGAAAACTCCGGGTCAGTAACAAAGATTTGCCGGATAGAGACATCGTGCTGAGCAAGGATATGAACTACTGCACCGACGATACCCCGCTCACTTGCATTCTTTGGCAGGACGGTGATGACAACGAACCCAAGGGATTCTGCAACTTTTGAAAGATCAGGTGTCGCCCGCATATTCAGAAAAATATCCCGGAGAAACGGGCGTTCCAGAATGCGATGCGCTGTGGAATCAACGACACGGCGATCGGATCCGATTGCTTTCGCGACCGCGGTAGCCGGTACCTCGATCCCATTACAACTGATCCGCCCGTCTTCGGTCACACCAAAACCATTCTCAAGTAAGAACCGTACCACGCGACTCTGCGAAGGAGAGTCAGAAAACTCATGAATGATGTCTGACCACATACTCACCACTGGGCAGGACGTATATAAATATACAGCGATGCTGATCTGTCGCCATCAGGGAAGAATAATTCCCTGTGAAGGATCAGTTGCAGAATTACCCTGAAGTGGTAAGAAGTGATCTGATATTTTCAGGATGGTAAGGAATTATTGAAAAAAAGCTGCGAATTCAACTTGCATAAGATTTTATTAGATAGACAACCTCTTTGTTATGGCACAAAGCGAGGGTAGCCAAGCCAGGTCAAAGGCGCTAGGTTGAGGGCCTAGTCTCGTAGGAGTTCTTGGGTTCGAATCCCATCCCTCGCATTCTGTTCTCAAATCATTGATTTCTTTGGTTTTTTTTGTAACTCCTTTTGCTATCATGATAGAAAAGATACAAAAATTTTGGGTTAAAACGTTTATTTTCCGTCAAATCCTTCAAAGAGCAAAGGTCAGGGAATTTTTTACTGTTCTTGTTTTGGTAAGAAGTTATTGAAGATTAAAAAACGTATTTTCCTCTCCTCCCTCTCGTTTCGCACTTCCCTTATTTTCACTTTTTTTTCACCCGAAGACTTTCATGAAGCAGAAACCCCCCACCAACAAGCCCGTAGAAAAAACCGATACATGCTCCCTGTATTCCGGCAAAGATCCCAAAACAAATGGTAACGCTCAAAACAATTGGCCAAAACCAGAATTTCGCACGTTTGAATGCCGGACTATCCTCCAGCAGTTCACCTGCATTCTGTTCTCCAGAGGTTTTTTTTAAAAAAAACCGGGAGGAGGAAGTACCAGGCATATCTATGTGAATAGTTATTCCATGTATATTAATTTTATTTTTTTAATTTATTGAGTTTAATTTAGCTATATTGATTTTTGAATCCATTTTAGCAGTATATTCAAATTCTTTAGAGTATACCATCAGCATCCATGCATGAGTATGTTCAGTTGATATTCGGGAGGATATTTTCTCAATACTTTGATGTAAAACAAAAGCCGATACGTACACAGAACTTCATGAATAATCAGCCCATGGATAAAGCAGCGCTGGATCAGCTGAAGGAAAAAACTGCACGCTTGTCAGTAATATCCAACACCGGGCTTGTCCTGATGAAATTTATTGTCGGATTTGCGATCGGTTCTGTCAGTATCATATCAGAAGCAATCCATTCCTCGATGGATCTTGTCGCAGCAGTTATTGCATTTTTTTCGGTACGGAAATCAGCCGAACCACCTGATGCCCATCATGAGTTCGGTCATGGCAAATTCGAGGATATTTCAGGATTGATTGAAGCTCTGTTAATCTTCGTTGCCGCGATCCTGATCATCTGGGAGGCATCACAAAAACTGCTCGGTGAATCATCCGAGCTTTTACAACCGGAACTGCTCATATACGGTATCGCTGTTATGGGTATCTCTGCGCTGGTGAACTGGTTTGTGTCCCAACGGCTTATGAAGGTGGCCAAACTGTCCGAGTCCATTGCACTCGAAAGCGATGCATGGCACCTGCGGACAGATGTGTATACATCCCTGGGTGTTTTCATCGGGCTTATTCTTATCCGTCTGACCGGTATCACGCTTTTTGACCCGCTCATTGCTATTGGTGTTGCTCTGGTTATCCTCAAGGCAGCATATGATCTCACCCGTCGTTCTTTTTCCGATCTTATCGACCATAGCATTCCCCTGGCAGATGAGCGGAGGATACAGGAGATAATCTGCGATCATGCACGTAGTTATGCCGGATTTCATGACCTTAAGACACGGCGATCCGGTCCTGAAACCTTTATTGAGTTCCACCTTGTTGTTCCCGGTACGGTTTCTGTGCTGCAGTCCCACGATCTTTCCGATCATCTTGAATCCGACCTGAAAATTGAATTCCCGCGGGCAAATATTACCATACATACTGAGCCGTGTAACGAAGGGTGTACCCGATGCGGATCGTTCTGCACCTTCTATGACAAAAATAAAACCGATGAGGGAACACACGAGTAATTACCGGTTCTTAGGTGTAATCTCATCAGAGTTTTTTTTTAGTGAACAGGTTCTCCTGTAAAAAAAAAGGATCATCCGATTTTTAAAACTCAACAGTACTTCATAAATAAAGGCGGTGACAATTAATCTTTACCAGCGTAAAGATGATGAGTACTAAAACAGGAAGGGTATTTTCAACAGTCCCCGTGTGAAATCACCCTTTTTAAAAAGAAACTACTGATGCAGGAGGGATTTGGCCATGATGCAGATCTTTAAGACAAAAAAAGAACAGGAACCGTCCATCACTGAAAAAATTGACGAGATCTGCGAAAATGCATGGATACGGTTGTACGAACCAACAGAAGCCGAACTTGCGATCGTTGCAGAGAAATGCGCAATCCCCCCCGAATTCTTAAAAGCAGCTCTTGATGAAGAGGAACGTCCCCGCATTGATGCCGAAGATGATGTAGTCCTGATTGTCATGGATATTCCGGTCATGACTGAATTTGAAGAGATCAAGACCTTAACTACGCATCCGCTGGGAATCATTATCGCCAAAGATTATCTGGTCACGGTCTGCAGCCGCAAGTCTCAGGTCCTGGATGATTTTGTTGCCGGGAAAGTTCGACATTTTACAACTGCAAAACGAACCCGGTTCATGTTTCAGATCTTTTACCGGAATGCTTCGTATTATCTGAGCCACCTCCGCCAGATAGAACGCTCAATATCCCAGATTGAAGTTGAACTTCACCGCTCCATGAAGAATGTGGAACTTTTCAAGATGATGGAACTTGAAAAGAGCCTGATCTATTTCTCCACATCGCTCAAAAGCAACGAGACTGTTCTTGAACGCATCCTGCGCTCCAAACCGCTGAAGATGTACGAGGAGGATGCTGAATTTTTAGAAGACGTCATAATCGAGAACAAACAGGCAATGGAGATGTCCCAGATCTACCTGCATATCCTGAACGGGATGACCCAGGCTTTTGCTACGATTATCTCAAATAATCTCAATATCGTGATGAAATTTTTAGCATCGGTAACGATCATCATCGCGGTGCCGACCATGATTGCAAGTTTTTACGGAATGAATGTGATAGATATTCCCTTATCTGACAAACCTCTTGCCTTTGAGATCATCTTTGGTATTTCAGTGATAATTTCGGTAGCAATGGGACTGTTGATGTGGAAGAAGAAAATATTTTAAAAAAATCCCCAGGATACCAGTTTTTACCACGATATTTATAGTTGCAAACCCCACGCACTACTAAATGGCACTTCCGTCTTCGGATGTTGTAACCAGCTCCCCGTCAGATATCCCCCTCAGTCAGGTCATCAGCGACGAACTTTCTGCAGTCCGGAAAAACCGTGCAGGGCTGATGACAGAACAGGGTCATTCCAGAATCCATATCAGTATTCTTCTCCTGTGTATCGGTATTAACGCAATCTATTCTCTTCTTCGTCGTGACTATCTGTATCTTTTTATCGCTGCCAGTTTCTATCTCAACATGTATTATTTCATAACTCTCCTGATACCACAAAATTTTAATAAAAACGCAGGTCTCCCGAAAGCCGATATCTCCCGGTTCCGGAGCTGGCTTAAAGATATTGGGCTGACATCGGGAACAGCCCGGTTCACAAAGTTGTTTATCAATTCCCTTTTCATCAACAGCAGGACACTATCTCTCGGGATCAGTCTGATATTCACCATCGATATTCTCTTTGCTATCCGGGCTTACTACACCATGGAACTCCCGATACGAACTACTATCATTGTCATTTCCCAGTGTGTAATAATTATTGTGTTTTATCTCCTGGTGTGGAAGGTGGAACCCTTCTCTATGAAATACGTGAAGAGTGTAGAGCAGGTCAAACGCAGGCTCATCCATGAAAAACTTCCCCCGCGGATTATAGCCATTATGTTCCTCATCGGTTTTCTGATTGCTCTGGTGTTATTTTTAACCACCATCATACTTCTGCCCGGAATTACTCTCCAGGCTTTTCTTGACGAGTCACAACTCACAAAACTGGGAAATCTCGTAGCCCTCCTCGCGCTCCTTGCCATCAGCCAGTATTTCATTATCCGTTATATCCATGGCAGCACGAGCCGGACGATGGCCGAAAGGCTCTTCGATTACAAGGAAAATGTTCTTCTGGACCTTAAGAACACGGTCGGATCCGGGAACGCAAATCCTGAAAATCGCGCTGAAACGACAACCCGGCTCCTTGAAACCAAGATCTACGCAATAAAGCGAAATACCCTGAATGGTTTTTTTCCGGTCTTTGTTGTGGATCTTGATTTCTCGGTTATCCTTGACAGCACAACCCGCACCGCAATAAGAGGATATATCGGGGATTTCACCCCGCCGGGTTGATACCTCCACGAAGGGGAATACAGCCGCATTCTGTAAAAGCACCCGGGCAGCAGGTAATACTGGTCCGGTCTTCTCCAGCCCTTAGTATCAGAATTATAGCTCATTCAAGGATCAAAATCGAATCGTGGATTATTTATTAATCCCAAATAGCGTAGTTATTCCTTCTTTTCTACCCCTGGCGGGTCTTCTGCAGGGTTCGGCGGTGTTTTCCGGATCATGCCGATGATAACGGATCCGACAGCAAGTAGTGAGACCCCGATGATTGCATAGATAATAAGACTGAAGTTGTCCTGAACGACGGGTAAGCTTCCCAGGAAGTATCCTGCAAGCACAAACCCCAGAACCCACAGAACGGCACCGACAATGTTATACCCTAAAAACCACCGGTAGTTCATCTTTCCAACGCCGGCAAGGAACGGTGCAAACGTGCGGATAAAGGGGACGAAGCGTGCAATCACAATGGTCAGACCGCCATAACGGGCAAAGTATTCCTCGGTTTTTTCGAGCTGGCCCTTTTTCACAAACGTGTTCTTTTCAAGTGCTTTCATTCCCACGTTTTTCCCGATCCAGTAATTGGCTGAATCACCGATTACTGCTGCAGCAACCAGGGTCACAATCAGGATTTCTACATTGAGGAAGCCAGCCCCTGCCAGTGTCCCCGCTACAAAGAGAAGTGAGTCACCCGGAAGATAGGGAAATACTACAAAGCCTGTTTCACAGAAGATGATGATAAACAGGATCAGGTACGTCCAGAATCCGTATACTGCAATTATTCCCGGAAGATAGGTATCAAAGTGCAGAACAAGATCGATAAGAGAGGACGGATCCATTTCCGGGTATTTTGGACGCGGGAAGCGATAAAGAATTCCTTTGATCAATGGATATTTTTTTACCGGGTGTTTTTATGCGGTGTAATAACAGACGAAGATGTACGGGGGAGACCTGACACTGTTTCACCTGAACAGTATTTGCACAAAAGTGCGATGACGATGTATTACCTGTACATGGGGTATCGAATTTTTCAGAAAGGCCACAGCGGTTTTGGTGAAACCCTGTAAGGGTTCTGTTATTGAGTATATTTTAAAAACCAAAAAATCGTGTTTAAAAAAGGGATCAATTAGATCTTTTTGGATGTGTCGCCTTTCATCATATATTTGACAATGAGGAATACGACGAGTGCAATGATCACAAAATCAATGACCGCACCAACAAAATCACCGACGAGAAATGCTATAGGACCGGCATTAATAACGGCGGTTCTCCAGCTTCCTCCGGGAATGATCGCCCCGATAATAGGCATAATGATATCAGTTACCGTGGCGGTCACCATTTTTGTTGCCGCAGCACCAATTATGACCGCTACTGCCAGGCCAATGACCTGGTATTTCAACAGGAATTCCATGAATTCCGCAACAAATCCTTTTTTTTCTTCCTTCTTTTCTTCCTTTTTTTCTTCAGCCATGAATAATCTCCTTATCAGGAAACGATATATTTGTTCACTGAATAAAAAGCCATTACTTTTTAACGCTCATAAAGATTTCGCAAAAAAATGATTAATTGAGTTAATTTCACAAAAGAAGCAAAAATTTTTCCTGAAATTGTATGAGATCGGGGACCTGCCAGCAAGCGCAAGCATGATATAACACCGGCTCTCATTTTCTGGTATGCAATGCAGAATCATGGTTATAATGATAGTGCTTCTTTGTAGTGCCCTTGCCATAGCGGGATGTACAAGTACACCGACTACACCGGCTGCACCTTCACCGGCTTCCGGAACTACGGCTGGCGGAACCTCGCCCGCATCATCAGGAGCTGTTCTGACCAGTGTACCGACCGATATAGTTCCCGGCCCCAACCAGGTTACCGTTGATGTCGGAGTAAAAGATTATCTGGGCAATATTGAGGTGATTTACCAGGGAGGTATGGGACAGATCCATGTGAAAAAAATATCTGCAAAAATTACCCGGGCAGACGGCCAGACCCAGACCAAACCACTGGAAAATAAGAAAGGCTCTACGATAGAACTGGAAGGCACGAAACAGACAGATCGCGTCGAGGTCTGGGTTGATATGGATAACGGGCAAACCTATAAAATAAATGATGTGCTCCGTGAGTACCGCATCCATTAGTGAACAATAACTTCTGTCAATCCCTTTTTTACAGAATAACTGGCAGGATTTTTCATCATGCGGGTCAACTGGCGGCAGATTCATGCAGCAGGAAACTCTTTTGCTGCACTGTCTGCGGCGTGTGAACAGGAAGGATTCATTCTCCACCAGGTGGATAAACCCGCAGATGATGTGACCTGTTACAGTCTCAATTCGTTGAACGAGTCCTGGTACCGGGATGAGATCGCTTCTTCAGCGAGCACTACTATCGTCGGTGGCCCTCACGCTTCGGCCTGTCCTCGTGAAGTAGCAGAATATGCCGATTATGTGATCATTGGTGAAGGCGAATTCACCCTTCCCCGGCTTCTTGCACAGATAGAAGGTGGCGGCGAAACGAAAATACCCGGTGTGGCAACTACCCATTCCCATGAACCGCCCGATACCTGCGTACGACTCGATGCCTATCCGGCATTTTCCCGGACGAAAGGTTACGTTGAGATCACCCGGGGGTGCCCGTTTTCCTGTGGCTACTGCCAGACACCCCAAATCTTCGGTCATTGCATGCGTCACCGTTCAATCGATTCGATAGCTGACTATGCAAACCGGTTCCGGCATGCCCGGTTCGTATCACCGAATGCATTTGCTTACGGTTCCGATGGTATTCATCCCCGGTGGGAAAAAATCGAACGCCTTTTTTTACAGCTGAAGCATGCGATCTATTTCGGTACCTTTCCAAGCGAGGTGCGCCCGGAATTTATTTGTGAGGAATCACTCTCCCTTGTTGTACAGTACTGCGACAATACAAAGCTCCATTTTGGTGCACAATCAGGAAGTGACGGGGTGCTTGAACAACTTTGTCGGGGACATACCGTTGATGAGATTATCCGTGCTGTAGAACTCTGCACCGAGTTTTCGATTACTCCTGTTGTGGACTTTATCGTCGGATTCCCGTTCGAGACCGACGAGGACCAGAACCGGACCCTGGATCTGATACAGTGGGTTGCACAGCACGGTAATGTGCATGTTCACCGGTTCATGCCCCTTCCCGGCACACCGCTCGCCGGCACAAACGCGCGATCACTCCTGCCGGAAACCGAAAAAATCTGCGGAAAACTCGCCTTATCGGGTAAATTAACCGGGTCATGGAATGATCCTGAGATAAGGTTTTTTAGACACCCTTCAAATGATATACCATGAAAGATGTGCTATTGATAGCAGATCTCCATGGTCAATTCGGTAAAATTGATTCATTTCTGGATTTGAATCCGGAAGCGGTATTTATTGCAGGTGATATCACCAATATGGGTCCGGTTGATGCGGTCGATGACGTGCTCTCACGTATCGATGTGCCGTGTTTTGCAGTGCCCGGCAACTGCGACCCGCGTGAGATCCTCGAGACACTTGAACACTCCGACACGGTCTGCCTCCATGGCTCCCGGATTAATCTGGGAAAAATGATCATTGTCGGGGTTGGTGGTTCAAATCCGACCCCGTTCGGAACCCCGTTCGAGCTGACCGACAAGCAGATAGATGACGTGTTGAACAGTGCGATGAAAAAAATGGAGAAGACCGTTCATAACGTTCTTCTCTGCCATGCTCCTCCCTATGAGATACTTGATAAACCCGGTTCCGAGCATGTCGGGAGCCACAGTATCCGAAAGCACATGAAGTCTTTTGATCTGGTGTGCTGTGCCCACATCCACGAGGCACGGGGTATTGTGGAATCCGATGGGGTAATGATCGTAAACCCTGGTCCGGCAATGGACGGTAACTGTGCGATGATCCACTTCGGCAACGATGCCCGGGATATTAAGATTGAGCTCCTGACTGTTTAGACAGCAGCAATTCAAGATATGATGCGAGAATCGGCTCGCCATAAACTCCAATCTCTTGTGCAATCTTTTCAATGCAGGCAGCGGGATTTGAATTCTCATCCTCTGCCAGTATCTCAATCTCGACAAAGGTGCCAAGGTCCTCAACCTCATCAAGCGAAATTGCGGTTCCGGAAAGCTGGTAATTCTCACGCCATTTGTTCACTTCAGCAGTTCTGGTGAACCCAAGGCGAGCCAGCATCTGCTCGAAAACTGTCCCGGAATCAACGACCACATTCAATTCTTCTCGTGCCTTGAGCCCGGACGCTTTTATTTTTGCTCCCTTGTAGGTAACTACTGCATGATGGTTGGTGTATCTGACCCGTATTGCCTCATCGGTTACGCCAAAATCGCAATGAGGCGCGTTATAATAGATGTCGTGCTCATGTATCCTGCCGCAAAACTGTGCATTGTGCCCGATGAGCTGCTTTCGCACAGGATCGAGCGAAGAAATCCCAACTTTTAATTCAAATTCAAGCATGACTGTGCCACACGTTTATCTGTTTTCGTTGCAATTTAATATAGTCAGGTGATTTATGGCAATAAAAGATGGAGATTTTATTAAACTGAGCTATGCAGGGAGTGTCGATGAAAATATTTTTGACACCACTGATGCTGCAGAGGCAAAATCTGCCGGTATCCACAGTCCGAATGCGATTTACGGGCCGGTCACGATCTGCGTCGGTCAGAAACATGTAATACTGGGTCTGGATGAGGAACTTGTCGGCAAGGAAATAGGCTCAACGGGCGATATTGTTGTAACACCGGAGAAGGCATTCGGGGACCGGGACCCCAAACGTATCCAGTCGTTCCCGAAGAGTCAGTTCAAGGAAAAACCCGTCCGCGGTATGCCGGTAAAGATGGATGAGATGGGAGAAGGCACGGTCGTTGACGTAATCGGTTCCAAGGTTATTGTCGATTTCAATCCCCCGCTTGCTGGACAGACCCTGTCGTATCACTATACTATTGAAGATGAGGTAACAGATCCGCTCGGACAACTGAAAGGCC
>Ga0210091_1000026_pt1 | contig 13540 bp, 14 predicted proteins | sample WestPond_Cattail_5_FD_185581 | JGI IMG/M metagenome (GOLD analysis project Ga0210091, IMG submission 185581) | Wetland microbial communities from the San Francisco Bay, California, USA, that impact long-term carbon sequestration -... | ecosystem: Environmental > Aquatic > Marine > Wetlands ... | reverse complement strand
TTCATAATTTTTTTTGCGTCGCGAATGGATCATATGGCTTTTTTTACCAAGGGTTGAAGGGGTGAAAAACCACTATGGGATCCCCCTGCGTATTTCAGACCTCCCCATCACCGTTGCGTGAACGGGTCCTGCACATTGCGTGTTCTTCTCGTTTCCGCAATCTCCTGGTCTATCCAGTCCTGGACGAGGAGTTTCATCTCCTGGTAATTCATCCCATGGTAATAGCGAAGCCTGATCTCAACTTCTAACAGATCCAGGATCGGCTGCACCAGGGAAAAATACGATTCCGTGCAGGTAAATCCCCCTGATTTTTCGAGCTGGAGCATAACCAGTTCGTTTAAGTGTTCAAGTTCCCCGGTACGATCGATAATGTTTTCCAGGGTCATACCGACGGGGACCATAGTCAGGAAACCCTCTTCTGGCAGGGGAGTATCGTTCTTTTGAGAATCGCAATCATCGGAATGGTTCTCGTCTGGCATCGCGATACCTGTGAGTTTTGTCAGAAAAAAGGAAAAAAGTCCTTATGCAAACATTGCGCCTTCAACATCCGCCATACCACGATTGAAATCAAGACGTATTTTAGCGATTGCGCCAAGGAAATCTTCATGGGTAATAGCCGGGCGATCTTTCCTGATTGCAAACATTCCGGCTTCCATACAGATTGCCCGAAGGTCTGCGCCGTTCTTGCCATCAGTCTGCCGCGCAACTTCCCCAAGGTCAACATTCTCGTCAATCGTCAGTGCCCGGCAATGAACCTTCAGGATTGACAATCGTCCGGTTTCATCCGGGAGCGGAATCTCGATAATCCGGTCAAACCGCCCGGGTCTCAATAACGCCCTGTCAAGGATATCAATGCGGTTTGTTGCACCAATAATCTTCACGTCACCACGGTTCTCAAATCCGTCCATTCCAGCCAGGAGCTGCATGAGCGTGCGCTGTACTTCACGGTCCCCGGAGGTATTTGCCTCGGTACGTGATGCACCTACTGCATCGATTTCGTCGATGAAGATAATGGTCGGGGCCTTTTTCTTGGCAAGATCGAAGAGCTCGCGAACAAGGCGTGCACCTTCACCAATATATTTCTGCACGAGCTCTGATCCTACCACCCGCATAAAATGGGCATTGGTCTCATGGGCGACAGCTTTTGCCAGCAACGTCTTTCCTGTACCCGGCGGCCCGTGGAGCAGTACACCTTTTGGGGGATCAATACCGATCCTGAGGAAAAGTTCAGGACGCTTCAGCGGGAGTTCGACTGCCTCTTTTATCTCGTTGATCTGGACATCAAGACCGCCGATATCAGCATAAGTTTCCTGTGGGGAATCCACCAGTTCCATGCCATAGATCTGCGCATCAAAGCTGGTAGGCAGCAGCTCAACGATAGCAAGCGACTGCTGGTTGAGCGTACACCGGACACCGGGTTTGATCTCTTCAGCACTGATGGAGGGAGAACTACGCACCAGGAAACGCGGGCCTGCACTGCTCCTGACAATGACACGGGATGCATCGACTACATCCGTGATAGTACCGATAATCAGCGGCGGGCTGCGAAGCTGCTCACTTTCACTCTTGAGTTTCCGGACCTCACGTTCGTAGCGGATCTTCTGGGTCTCGATATATCGTTTGTCCGCTTCAACCTGCCGTAACTGTTCCCGGAGTTCAAGATTGCGGGATTCAAGGTTCCCTACCCGATCCATCATCTGTATTTCGAGTTCATGCTTGTCGTTCTCAATCTGGACCAGTTGACTGCGAAGCTGTTCCGAAAGGGTGCGGTACAGCCGGTACAGCTCTTCTGGTGTCTGAGGTTCCGGTGACTGATGGAGGATGTCTCCCATGTCGTTTCTCAAATAGCTATATAGGGAAACTGCATATAAAGTGTTTGTGAGAATATGCAGTGTGAAATGTGTGGAGAAACGATACGCGGCACCGCAAAATTAGTCAGGGTAGAGGGTGCCGAACTGCAGGTATGCACCAAGTGCGAGAAATTCGGCACTGAAGTGCAGCAGGTGCGGCGTACAGATATTGCACGCCCGGGCACTGCAGCACCCCGGCCGGGGAGAACACCGACAACAGTGGTCCCCGCCGATCGGAGAAAACGGGATCTCTTTGATTATATGGAAGGAGAGATCGTGGAGGATTATGCAGCCCGCATCAGGAAAGCACGGATGGACAAAGGACTCTCCTCAAAAGATCTGGCCATGCAGATTAAGGAACGTGAACACCTCCTCAAAAAAATTGAGAACAGTGAATTGATCCCTGAGGAGGATGTAAGGAAAAAGCTGGAGAAGATTCTCGAGATCCGCCTGATTGATGCGCCTCTCCAGGAGGCAGAAAAGAAGGTGCCGAGTACACTTACCCCCACCCTTGGTGATCTTACCATTATCAAAAAAGTAAAAAAATAACGATACGGATTACCCTCTTTTCTTTTTTAAGCCAGATCTATAACTGCATTGTGCAGGATATCGAGCGTATCCCTCATTGCCCGCCCTGCATCCCGGAGATGGTGATAGATCTCCCGCGTCCGTAAGGCATACATCGCATCCTGTGTCCTGAGCAGCTCGGCCATGCCGGAGATGTATACCTCCTCCATCACATTATACGTATCACGGGCATGGCGGATCTCTTCTTCTACTGCATCTTTATCGGAATTCAGGTTCTTGATACCCCGGGAAATACACTCAGTACCGCTCAGAAGGTATTTTGCCATAGCAAGTATTGGCGTATCCGGCTGGACACCAAAAGCGTACATCTCTTTTGCGGTCTCTTTTGAAAAGTTGAGGATATAATCCATCTGCCGGGAGATGCTGTAGATATCCTGCCGGTCAAACGGTGTTGAGAAGGATCGAATCAGCTTATCCTCCATCTCATGGCGCATAGTATCAACCTCATTCTCAATACGCTCAAGTTCGTGGGGATTGGAAAGAGGAAGTGTTTCCAGCCATAGTACGAACGCTTTTACCCCGGAAACAGTCACATCTGACTGGTGGGCAAGCATCGATTCAAAATCATACTCTCGGGGAAAAAACGTGGAGAAAAGGTTCTTTTTTTTCTCCGGCTCCGTGTCGTGGTGTTTGTTTTCTTTATCGATAACCATAGAGGATCACACTCCGGTAAACGGGGAAATGATCAGGTAAAGCACAGCTGATATGAGCATGGTGACCGGTATGGTGATTACCATTGCGATCAGAATATGTGATCCTACCGACCATTTCACTTTCCTGGGATTCTCTGCTGCACCAACGCCAATCACCGACATCGTGATAACCTGGGTTGATGATACCGGTGCCCCTGCAAAAGTTGAAATTGCTAAGGATGCTGACGAGAAAAACTGAGAATCAAACGAGTGGATGGGTTCGATTTTGAATATCCTGCGTCCCAGCGTGTTCATGATGCGCCATCCACCACTCATGGTTCCCACCGCTAGCAGGATTGCACAAATAACTCGGGCCCAGAGCGGCACTTCTTCAGCTGCTGAGAGCCCGGCCGCGAAAAGCGCAAGGGCAATGATACCCAGCTGTTTCTGGGAATCATTTGCCCCGTTTGAGAACGCCATGACTCCTGCAGCGCACCAGTTACTGAATACAATCGCTTTGTTTGCAGTTCTTTTTGCATTCCGCAGGAGGAAACTGGTGCTCTTGTGCATCAGAAAACTCCCGACAAACCCAATCAGGATTGAGACGATAAAAAAGAACAGGATTTTTACCAGACCGGTAATTTCATAGGGGGGATTGACAAGCTCAGCAAGACCCCAGAAGATACCGCTGATTCCGGCTGAAGCAATACCGGCTCCTATCAAACCCCCGATAAGAGAGTGCGTAGACGAGGAGGGAAGCCCGAATTTCCAGGTAATGATGTTCCAGACCGTTGCAGTGAGGAGTCCAATCAGGAGTACCAGCAGGGTTTGCTCATCCGAGGGCAGAATAAGGAGGCCGGAAATGGTAAAAGCGACAGCACTCCCACCAAGGATCGCCCCCAGCAACGACACAGCTGCAACAAAGATGATCCCGGATTTCGGTGCTGCCGAACGTGAAGCTATAAAGGTTGCAGCAATGGAACTCGCATCCTGAAACCCGTTGGTAAAGGTGAACGCAAATGCCAGGAGTACCGTCAATACTGCAATCCAGATCATGAAACACGTACCCAGCGCTGTATTCTCTCTCCTGCTAATAAAAACATAGTAAGTGGGGGCTGATCCGGGTTAAGCTGACTCCGGATCGCACCTCCGCCATGTGGGGGAATATTTTCCTCCCAATCGGTCTGGCGTAATAATGGTTGACATGCACCCGGTGCAACTGAAAGGAATCACTTTTCACGAATCGCCGATCACCAACCACGGACCCCGGCAGACTTACTCCCCCCTATTCCGTTTCACCGTATGAGACCTCTTCTGTTGGGACGTAATTTTTCTTGTATGGTTGTAAAAAGTGAGGACTTCCGGTACACGTTTTTAAATACGCCCAACCTGCAAATTTCACACCAAAATCTGAATTTTACGGGCAGGGAAATGTACGTTAATGGACGCAATCGGCAGGCAGTAGTGAGGGTGCTGGGGCGGTAGCACGGTCAAAAGGAAAAGAACACCTGTTTTGGAGGTCGGGAAGGCCTGAACAACGTAAGGAACTGATAAGCGTTCATGAAAGGATACTTCCCCGTAGTGAATGAAGGATACAAGATAATCGCATCTGCGTGTTTAAGCGCATCCTGATATCTTAAAAAATCAAGATTTCTCTCTCTTTCTCTTACCTGGCGCCACAGGTTCTGTTAAAAAGAATCCAAATGCTGCGAAATCCCTGACATCCATTTTATACGATTTCTCACCAGAAGAAATTGCCGGAATAATGAACCGGAAGAATTCACTGGTGAACTGCCCGTAGCTGAATCCCTCCGCCTCGATTACCCGTTTCCACTTGTCCTCCATGGACAGGATGCCCATGAAAGAGATCATCAGGTACATCGAGATCAGCCACGGGTCGAGATCGGCACGGATTGTCCCGTCAGCGATGCCCTCCTGCATCGCATCCCGCAGGATCGTTCGGCAGGTACCATATCCCTTTCCAATCTCCGCGGTATAGGGGTTTTCTTGGGAAAAACGTTCGGATCCGAAAAAGTGGATCAGCCGGAGATAATCCGGGTATTCTAATGAAAACTGGTAATAGGCCTGGCCCATCAGGGCTACTTTGACAATTCCGGGAACCTGTTTTTCCCTGCATTCCCGGTATTTTTCCTCCAGGATCCGGACACCCCGAAGAACAATAGTAGCGAAAAGAGTCTCCTTATTTTCAAAGTAGAGATAGATGGTAGCCTTATTCAGGTCGACATCCCGGGCGATATCATCCATGGAAACATCTTCGTAATCCCGGGAAAAAAAGAGACGCTCGGCTGCATCGGTGATCTCGGTCTTCCGCTGTTCCTTTTCCCGTAGTCTTCTGTCAGAAATTCCCATTCTTACCCCCCATATGACCCCCCATGAATTTCCTCATCATAAAAAGTATTCCGGCTCCTTTCGCTCGTTATACAAGGTATACAAGCGCAACGAAGCGTCCCTGACTATTCCGGGTTTTATCGTTCTCGCGTGGTTGGGACAGTGTCTGATGCAGGCACAGCACGTGATGCAGTGTTCCGTATCGATGGCCCTGCTGTTGTCCGGATCGATCGCACCGGCAGGGCATCCCTCTGCGCAGATCCCGCACTGGATACATGCATCGGAAACCGCAATAAAATCAACATTCCAGAACACCGTATCTTTTCGGTACGGATGACACGTTTGTTGGCGGTATGGATGGCAACCGGGGATTTTTGGTTTGGAAATCTGCGTGGCTGATGTAACAGACCGGAGTGTTTCCCCTATTTTCTGCCCGAACAATTCTGCATTTTTCAGGTCACCTGCATCCGGACGACCTTCAGCGGTCGGTGTATCGGCAGTGGAAAAGGAGTGTTTCCCGATAAACGCTGCACCGGCGATCTGCCTGCATCCACGCTCCGTCAGGATATTGGTCAGCTCGAGCAGGGCATCGTCATACGCGCGATTGCCATACACGACAACGCAGACAGCGGGTGTATTATGCGCTTGTAACCTCTGCAGCCATTCGGCTGCAAGTGCCGGTACCCTTCCCATATACACCGGCACTCCAATAATGAGTAATTCGTTTTCCGATGTCCGTAGCGATTGGATTCTCGCACCCGGCCGGGTAATATCCAGCTCTTCAACTGTACAGCCATCTGTTCCGCGGGCTATTTCCCGGACCACCACTTCTGTTGTTCCCGTTGGTGAGAAATATACCAGTTTCACTGAATCTATGTTCATTTCATCTGCTCCATTATTTGTGTATGAACTTGCCTGGAGGCAGTTTCCCTAAAATATAGTAACCTATGGTTATATTATAACTATTGGTTATTAATTAACTTTTGGTTGGGCGAAATATAAAGGCATCGTGCCTGGCGGGAGCAATCCGGGAGGATTCATCTGACGTGCTCCGCTGCCGCAGGTACCGTTCGGAAAAAGGGGAATATGTCCCGTTCGGGAGGGAAAAAAAGTTTAGGTATTTTACCGTATGTGTAGATGTCTGTCTGATTGGCCCGAAACCTCAGGGCCTGACAAACCGGTTGATGGACGAATAATTTTTGCTTTTCCTGGAAACCGGACTGGGATCACTACCGTTTTTTTGCTTCAACCTCAAGCCGGACCATGCTGATATGAATCGTTCCATCGGGGTCTGCCGGATATCTTTTGAGATATTCATCCATGACTGCTTCGATATATTCCGATCTCCTGCTATCCGGCAGCCTCGCCATCCAGGGAAGCCATGTGGTGCGGATCCAGGCCGCACAATCCTGACGGGATGCATAGGTCATATCCTTTGGGATCAGCTCGACCCGTAATGGTTCGAATCCCGATTCAATCAGCCACTCGCGGTATTCGGCGTTGTCGAAAAAGCCATAGATGAAGGAGAATCCGCTGAAGTACTGCACCCATTCCGGTTTCTTCTGTACGATATCGCCAGCTTTGAGGATCTGCTCTGCATTCCCTTTGCCGCCCATCTGGATCAGCAGTTTTCCCTTCGGGTGGAGGCTCTTTGCAATTCCGCCAAGGACCGGTTTATGATCCGGAATCCAGTGCAGAGCTGCGTTTGAAAAAACTATATCAAATTCTTCTGAAAATGGCAGGGCCCGGGCATCCCCCAGAATGAATGAGAGGTTCCGGTATTCGCTGCGCGGAAAATGATCGCGGGCGAACCGTATCATCTCCGGTGAACTGTCCACTCCCGTAATTTTGCCTCCTGGCAGGTTGCTGGCGATCTCTGCGGTTACCTTCCCATCCCCGCACCCGATATCCAGCACCCGCTCATTGCCTGAGAGTTCGAGCTTTGCGATCAGTTCCTTTGCCCAGAGGGCCTGGGCCAGGGAACTCTTGTGATAATCGGCTGCATTCCAGGTAAATGAGAGTGAAGGATCTAATGGAGTCATTGATATACTGCCTCTTAGGAATATTCCGGATCGTTCGTATTAAGGAGATGGTTCCGATTGCGAACAAAAGGAAATTCCGGTCCAGCAGGGCATTGCCTTGATTTTTCACATTCCAGGTTCTTTTCCTGCGGGCGGGACAGGCCTCTCGAAAACCATAACTCCTCCGTTTTCTGATTGCAGTAACATCGCCAAAAAAACGCTCACAAATGTGATACGATTTCATCATCTCTCTCCAGACCGTGCTAAGCATTAGCACACACAGTTATATACCCCCGGCGCCATACAAATATGTATGCAGGACGGATGCCACCGCATTCATGAGGGTTTTTTTGCCCGTGAATGTCTTTATCTCTCTTAGCTCACCCGCCCACTGCATCAGTGAAATCGTTTCTGAACGGTCTTTGAACGTTAGGACCGCATGGTCATGCGTCTTTGGCTTTTTTAGCTTTTATTACCGGTTTTATTACTGGTATTGATCAAACCCTCTGGTTTTCACAATAAATTTGTGAGTGAATGCAGAGGGGAGGTTGTTGTTGTTATGAGAGGAAAGGAAATTCGTCTGGAAAGAATCATGAACCGTAATACGAAAAAAACCGTCATCATACCAATGGATCACGGCGTGACCAATGGGCCCATACCGGGCCTCATTGATCTCGGCCAGGCTGTGAACCTTGTTGCGGAAGGCGGGGCGAACGCGGTGATCGGCCATGTGGGCCTGGCGCTCCACGGCCATCGGCAGGGCGGACGGGACGTGGGGCTGATCCTGCACCTGTCCGCAAGCACGATGCTCGCACCGGACCCGAACGAGAAGGTGCTCGTTAATTCCGTGACGAACGCCCTGAAGATGGGCGCCGATGCGGTGTCGATGCATGTCAATATCGGGGCTGAGTCCGAGGCCAAGATGCTCGCGGACCTCGGCGCGGTTTCCGTGGAATGCATGGAATGGGGCATGCCGCTCCTCGCCATGATGTACCCGCGGGGGAAGAATATCGCCACCTCAAATGATCTCGAGCAGGTGAAGCTGGCGGCACGAGTCGCAGCAGAGCTCGGCGCTGATATTGTGAAGACGGTGTATACCGGCGACCCGGAGAGCTTCCGTGAGGTCACCCGGGGCTGTCCGGTACCGGTCGTGGTGGCCGGAGGTTCAAAGACCGATGACCGCACAACCCTGGAACTGATAGAAGGCGCGATGGCCGGAGGCGCAGCAGGTATCTCCATCGGCCGTAACGCATTCCAGCACAAGCACCCGGCACAGTTTGTACGGGCAGCGGCGTGTATCGTGCACAAGAACAAGAGCGTGGATGAAGCACTGAAAATTCTGGAGGGATGAACATGATTGGAAAGGACATCAGGATCGAACGGATTATAAACCGGAACACGGGACGAGCGGTGATCGTGCCGATGGATCACGGTTTTTCTATGGGACAGATTGAAGGATTACTGGATATGACAAAAGTCATCTCGGATGTGAGCGAGGGCGGGGCAAACGCAATCGTCCTTCACAAGGGGCTCGTAAAGCGCGGGCACCGGAAGCACGGCCGTGACATCGGCCTGTTCATCCATCTCTCGGGGAGTACCTCGCTCAACCCGGACCCGAACGACAAGGTGCAGGTCTGCACGGTGGAAGAAGCGATTGCGCTCGGCGCCGACGCGGTTTCTATTCATATCAACCTCGGCTCGCCCAATGAGTCCAAGATGCTCGAGATCGGTGCCAATGTTGCACGGGACTGCAACCGCTGGGGCATGCCGCTCCTCATCATGAGTTACCCGCGGGGCAAGGGGATCGACTCCTTCTCACCGCAGTCAGTAGGTCATGCGGTCCGGGTTGCCGAAGAGCTCGGTGCGGACATGATCAAGACCAACTACCCGGGCAGCCCCGGGGCATTCGGGAAGATAGTCAAAGCCTGTTCGGTACCAGTCTTCATTGCCGGTGGCGAGAAAACCGGCGACCTCGAGTCCCTCAAGATCATCCGTGACTCTGTCAATGTCGGCGGGGCTGGTGTCTGCGTGGGAAGGAACTCCTTCCAGCGTGATGACACAACGTCATTTGTCAAAGCCCTCTGTGCAGTCGTGCATGACAACATTGACCCGGAGAAGGCACTGGGGAAGAAGAAATGAAACAGTTCTGGGTCGATATAAGGCCATGGAACAAGGAGATTGCAACTACGGCAATCGAGAGCGGAGCGGATGCGCTTGTCGTTGACCGGGCAGAGGACGTCCGCAGGCTCGGGCGCATCATTACGGTTGCTCCTGACGGGGACCTCAAGCCCGGAAAAGAGGTGATTGAATGCACGATCACAGACAAGGCAAGCGAGAACAAGGCCGCCGCACAGGGAAAGCACACGCTCGTCATCGTTGCGACAAGCGACTGGACGGTCATCCCGCTCGAGAATCTTGTGGCACAGTCCGATAACATCATTGCGCTGGTCAGAGATGAGAATGAGGCCCGGATGGCTCTCCACGTGCTTGAGAAAGGAACGCATGGCATCCTCCTGAAAACTGGCAGTCCGGCCATGGTGAAATCCGTTGCAGCACTCGTAAAATCACCCACAGGTAAGGTCGGTCTCGTTCCCTTTACGGTGACAAAGATCCAACCGGTCGGGATGGGCGACCGGGTCTGCGTGGACACCTGCTCCATACTCAGCGATGGTGAAGGTATGCTGATGGGCAACACCTCGTCTGCAATGCTCCTTGTCCATGCCGAGACGCTTGAGAACCCGTACGTGGCACCTCGCCCGTTCCGGGTGAATGCCGGGGCAGTCCATGCCTACATCCTCCTGCCGGATGGGAAGACCGCGTACCTGTCGGACCTCGCCATAGGCGGCCAGGTGCTGGTCACTGATGGGAAGGGTACAGCCCATACCGCCATCATCGGCAGGACCAAGATCGAGCGCCGTCCCCTGCTGCTGGTTGAAGCTGAAGCCGGAAAGGCAAAGGTCAGTCTCATCCTCCAGAATGCGGAGACTATCCGGCTTGTCGGAGAGGACGGGAAAGCCATCTCTGTCGTGAACCTCCAGAAGGGCGACACCATCATGGGCTGCACTCTCGAAGGCGGCAGGCATTTTGGCATGGCAGTCAAAGAGACCATTTGTGAGAAGTGATCCATGAAGGCAGGAATTATCGGTGGAACCGGAAAAATGGGGAGCTTCTTTATCCCGGTTTTTGAGCGTGCGGGGTATGAGGTAATAGTATCCGGGAGATCGACCCTTCTGACAAATACAGAACTGGCGGAACAATGCGATCTTGTCATCATATCAGTTCCAATCCATGATACTGTCCGGGTAATACATGAGATCTCACCGGTTCTGAAAAAAGACCAGATTCTTTGCGATTTTACCTCGCTTAAAACAGGACCGGTAGCAGCCATGCTGAAATCGAAGGCCCGTGTAATCGGGTTACACCCGCTCTTCGGGCCAACAGTTCAATCCCTCCGGCACCAGACAATTATTGTCTGCCCGGCCCGTGCTGATGAAAAAACGGTTGAATCACTCCTGTCCATTTTCCGCAGCGAAGGGGCGCAATGCACCATTGCAACACCCGAACAGCATGACCGGATGATGGCAGTGGTACAGGGTCTTACCCATTTTGTCACGCTCTGCATGGCTGATTCAGTCAGGAGGCTGGGTATCGATATCGGAACAACACGGGCATTCACCAGCCCGGTCTACCACATCGAACTTTCTCTTGTCGGAAGATTATTGTCCCAGGATCCGTCCCTCTACGCAGATATTCTTCAGCAGAACCCCTTTGTGCCGGAGGTGCTTTCGATATGCACCTCATCAGCAGAAAATCTCCGCAGAATAGTGGATTCAGAGGATCCTGCCCTCTTCCGGGAATTTTTCCTTCGAAACACCCGGCATCTCGGTACCTATTGTGACGAAGCAATGGAAACGACTGATGCCCTGATAGAATGTATGGTGAACCGATGACGATAATCACCCTGGGACCTGAAGGGACGTTCTCTCACGAACTTGCCCTGAAGATGGGATGTCAGTCGGTGAGTCTTGCATCAACTATTCACGGTATCTTCTCGGCAGTGGCCAGAGGGGAAGGGGATGGAATAGTACCGATTGAGAACTCAGAAGCGGGAGGAGTCGGTGAAACACTGGATGGATTATTACAGTTCCCTGTTTTCATTACCGCAGAGATGTACATGCCGATCCACCACTATCTCGCATCGCTGGTTCCGCTTTCCCGGATGCGGGTTGTTTATGCACACCCCCAGACCCATGAGCAGTGCAGCGGGCATCTTGAAACCTTGGGACTTCCGGTAATCCATACCAGCAGCAATGCATCCAGTGCCCTTGAAGCGAAAAAAACCCCCAACGCGGGTGCGATACTCTCTGCATCAGCTGCATCCTATTACAAAATGCCTGTCCTCGTCTCAAACATCGAGAACAATGCATCCAACACGACCCGGTTTGTACGCATTTCACGTGCGGTTTCACAAAAAACCGGGGCACAAAAATGCAGTATCGTTCTAGACCCAACCATAGATCGTGCCGGTCTTCTTCATGATCTTCTGGGAGTCTTTGCCAGGCGGAACATTAATCTCACCAGGATCGAATCGCGTCCGTCAAAAAGAGGTATGGGGAACTATGTGTTTTTTCTGGATTATGCCTGGACACCGGATACCAGCGAGGCACTTGATGAGCTTAAATCCCTCTCGAACGTAAAGGAGCTGGGATGCTACCGGAACATCGGGGTTCCGCCATGATAGCTACGCCACCACGCACAGGGGCTGTGGATCTGATGATCAACGCACCCCCGTCAAAGAGTTACACCCACCGGGCCCTCATTATCGGAGCGCTGGGGAAAGGAACAACAACGCTCCTGCAGCCGCTTTTTGCGCAGGACACCCGGCTCACCATCAATGCCCTGAGACTGCTGGGTGTAACCATAACGGTAGATCCGGACCAGATACATATTGAGGGATGCAACGGCAGATTTCCCACCCGTGATACAACCCTTCTCAATCTCGATAACTCAGGGACAAGCCTTCGCCTGATCGCCACTCTTGCCCTGCTCTGCAGGCACCCGGTGATCCTGACAGGCAGTCAGCGAATGCAGGAACGACCTGTCGGGCCGCTTGCACAGGCGCTTCTGAGCCTTGGGGGAACCATAGATTTCTTAAAAAATGAGGGATATCCCCCGCTGAAAGCGGGGGGTCATCTTCAGGGTGGTAAGGTTATTGTAGACGGAACGATCAGCAGTCAGTTTATATCTTCACTTCTCATTGCTGCGCCCTATGCAGAAACTGAAGTTGATGTGATGGTCCCGTCACCTCCTGCATCACAGTCTTACCTTGATATCACGCTTGATGTTATGCAGGCGTTTGGTGCAAATGTTACGCGGGACGAGTACGCACGGTTCTTTGTGAGCAATCTCAAACAGTATGCGGGCAGGACATATAGCATTGAAGGAGACTACTCATCATCGTCCTATTTTTTTGCCATTGCTGCAATCTGTGGCGGCAGGGTGCTAGTAAAAAATCTCAATCCTGATTCCGTCCAGGGTGACCGCAGGTTTCTTGATGCGCTCCGGTTAATGGGATGTACCGTGACCTGTTCAGGAAATGCAGTGACGGTTGAGAGGCGAGGAAATCTCCGGGGTATCACGTTTGATATGTCTTCATCGCCGGATACTGTCCAGACCCTCTGCATGGTCGCCGCAATGGCAGAAACACCCACAACAATTACCGGCATCAGCCATTTAAAGTTCAAAGAGAGTGACCGTATCTCAGGTACAGCAGAACGATTGCACGCGCTTGGGGGGAACGTCCTGGCAGAGGATGATCGAATAACGATCTTTCCGACACCCCTTCACGGGGGGATAATAAACCCGGATAATGACCACCGGACGGCGATGAGTTTTGCAGTTCTTGGTCTGGGCATTGGAGGAATTACCATCACGGATGCTGAATGCGTAAGCAAATCGTTCCCGGGATTCTGGGATATCCTTGCCGGAGTAATAAAATGAGAAGGATTGTATTGACCGGTTTTCGCGGGACCGGAAAAACCGAAATAGGCAGGGTCCTCGCCTCACGGCTGCAGGTTCCTTTCATAGATACCGATGATCT
>Ga0210091_1000025_pt1 | contig 13752 bp, 12 predicted proteins | sample WestPond_Cattail_5_FD_185581 | JGI IMG/M metagenome (GOLD analysis project Ga0210091, IMG submission 185581) | Wetland microbial communities from the San Francisco Bay, California, USA, that impact long-term carbon sequestration -... | ecosystem: Environmental > Aquatic > Marine > Wetlands ... | reverse complement strand
GGACGCGCCCGACCGAACACCCGCCCCACTTCGTCGTAGCGCCCGCCCTGCGCGATCGCATGGCTGCGCCCGCCGGTGTAGGCGGCAAACACGACGCCGCTGTGATAACCGTAGCCACGCAGCTCGGCCAGGTCATAGGCCGCTTCGACGTCGACCAGGCCGCGGTCGAGCACCTCCAGGGTGTCCAGCGCGGCCTGTACCGCGGGCAACTGCGGCAGACGCGCACGGGCCAAGGCGAGCACGCTGCGGTCGCCATACAGTTGCGGCAATGCGGCAAAAGCATCGCGCAGCGCGATTGGCAAGCCGGCGGTGAGGACGACCACGGCGCTGCTGTCCTTGGCCTGCAGTGCACCGAACAATTGATGCTCGACCTCGCCACTCAAGCCGGCTTCCTGCGCCAGCGCACGGTAAACGCCAACGTGGCCGATATCGAGCTGCAGTGTTTTCACACCACATGCGGACAGTCCCTGCAGCATCAGCGTGAGGATTTCGAGATCCGCTTCGGGACCCGCCTCGCCATATAGCTCCGCGCCTATCTGGATCGGCTCGCGCGAGCGATGGAAGCCGTCGGACTGGGTATGCAGCACGCTGCCCGCGTAGCACAGACGATTCACTGGGTTGGCCGCCAGCAGATGCGCATCGATGCGCGCCACCTGCGGCGTGATGTCGGCCCGCACACCCATCAACCGGCCGGACAATTGATCGATCAGCTTGAAGGTCTTGAGGTCGAGATCCGCGCCCACACCGGTCAACAGCGAATCGACATATTCCATCAACGGCGGAATTACCAGCTGATAACCGCGGCTGCGGAACAGATCGAGCAGCGCGCGGCGCATGTCTTCCATGCGCCAGGCCTGTGGCGGCAATACGTCTTCTACGTTTTCAGGGAGCAACCAGGCGGTCATCTCGTTCAGCACTTCAATTCAACATCATCAACAAAAAAACGCCGCCCAACATCGAGGCAGCGCCGATGAAACGCAATTGGCCATCGCTGAGTTCCAGCATCCGGCGAAAGCCGTCCCGCCATACGGCGGGCGCGGCAAACGGAAGCGCACCTTCAATCACCAGCAGCAGGCCGACCGCAGCAAGCCAGTCAGAACCGGTCATTTACCACCGGCAGCACGCGGGTTCTTCATGTACTTGAAGAAGTCGGCGCTGGGGTCGAGAACCATCACGTCGCTCTTGTTCTTGAAGCTTTCGCGGTAGGCCTGCATGCTGCGATAGAACGCATAAAATTCGGCATTCCTGCCGTAGGCCGCCGAGTAGACCGCAGCGGCCTTGGCATCGCCCTCACCCTTGACGCGCTGGGCGTCACGGTAGGCCTCGGCAATGATCACTTCCTTCTGCTTGTCGGCATCGGCCTTGATCTTTTCAGCTTCGGCCGCGCCAGTCGACCGCAGTTCGTTGGCCACCTGCTTGCGTTCGGCTTCCATCCGGCGATAGACGTTTTCCGACACGGTTTCCGGCAGGTCGACCCGCTTGATCCGCACGTCCACCACCTGCACGCCGATTTTGCGCGCATCCTGATCGGCCTTGGTGCGAATAAGATTCATGATTTCGTCACGCTGGCCCGAAACCACGTCGTGAATCGTGCGTTTGCCGAACTCGGCACGCAGGCCGTCGTTCACTGTCTGGTTCAGGCGAATCTGTGCGCGCATTTCATCACCGCCCACCGAAACATAAAACTGCCGCGCATCGATCACCCGCCACTTGATGAACGAATCCACCAGCACGTTTTTCTTTTCCGAGGTAATGAATCGTTCCGGATCGGCCGCATCCAGCGTCAGGATGCGCGTATCAAAAAAGCGAACGTTCTGCACCAGCGGAAGCTTGAAATACAGTCCCGGTTTTGTCTTGACCGACACCACTTCGCCGAGCTGGAATACCAGGGCGTTCTGCCGCTGGTCCACGGTAAACATGCTGCCGCTCAATACCACCAGGACAACCAGCAAAACGATCAGCAAGGGTCCAAAATTCTTGCTCATGGCCTATCCTCCCGGTCACGGTTGCGGAAGGCATCACGCGAACGAGTATCGACCGATCCGGGGGTTACAGCCGGCGGTGCGGTCGTGGCAGGCGGCTGCGACAGAATTTCAGGCGCGCCACTGTAGGGCTGGTTGACGATCTGCTGCAATTTATCAAGCGGCAGATACAGCAGGCTGTTGCCGCCTTTCTGATCCACCACTATTTTGCTGGTGTTGTTCATCACGGTTTGCATGGTGTCGAGATACATACGCTGGCGCGTGACCTGAGGCGCCTTTTGATATTCGGTGAAAATCTGGACAAAGCGGCTGGCCTCGCCCTCAGCGTTGGCAATCACCGCCAGTTTGTAACCCTCGGCTTCTGCCTTCAACCGCGAAGCCAGACCCCGCGCACGCGGCACCACATCGTTAAAATAGGCCTCGGCTTCATTTTTCGATCGCTCGCGGTCCTGGCTTGCCTTAACTGCATCGTCAAACGCAGCCTGCACCTGCTCGGGCGGCTGTATGTTCTGCAGGGTCACCTGGCTGATGCTGATGCCGGTGTTGTAACGATCGAGAATCTGCTGCATCAGAGCCTTGGCGCGCGCAGCAATGTCGGCACGGCCTTCATACAGCACAAAATCCATCTTGTTCTTGCCGACAATCTCGCGCATTGCGGTTTCAGCCACCTGCAGCACCGTGTCGTCGGGCTCCCGGTTAACAAACAGATACTCCTTTGGATCTTTCAGGATGTACTGCACCGCAAATTGCAGGTCGATGATATTTTCGTCATCCGTCAGCATCAGCGACTCTTTAAGCGCCTTGTTCTTGACGGAGGTGCGGTAGCCGATTTCAACCGTGCGGACCTGATCGACGTTCACGACTTCACGCGATTCGATCGGCCACGGCAAATGCCAGCGCGGACCCGGTTCAGTGGTCTCGGCATATTTTCCGAAGCGCAGCACCACACCGCGCTGACCGGTGTCGACAATGTAGAACCCGCTCGCGACCCAGACCAGCGCCAGCAAAATGATCAACAGGCCCAGCAGGTTGCCGCCCGACAAGCCACCCCGGGGAGAACTGTCCCCACCGCCGCTTCCGCCACCGCCCTTGTTGCCGAACATGCCATTGAGACGCTCGTTCAGACGCTTCCAGAGTTCGTCCAAGTCAGGCGGCCCACTATTCTTGCGGTTGTCTTTATTGCCCCATTGCGGGTCATTCCAGGCCATATCGTAATGTCATGCAGAGAGAGATTGGGGGGAGGTTTCGTCTGCTGCGCCTGCTTCATCCTGATCACGGATGCCGCGCAGGATTTCCGACAGCGCATCGCGTAAAAGTTCAAGCCCGGCGCCGGTTTGCGCAGAAACGTACACGCTTTGAAGTTTACCATATTCGTCGCGCCCGACTCCCGGCGCAACCCCCGTCAAATCAAGCTTGTTATAGACGCGAAGCTGCGGCACGGCATCCGCACCGATTTCCGCCAGCACCTTGTCGACCGCCTCGATCTGGCGCTCGCGCCCGGAACTGGCGGAATCGATCACATGCAGCAGCAAATCGGCCTCGGCGGTGGCCTCCAGGGTGGCGCGGAAAGCCGCCACCAGATCATGCGGCAGACGGGTGATGAAACCCACCGTATCGGATAGCACCACCTCCCCCACTTGCGGCAGATAGATTTTGCGGGTGGTGGTATCCAGCGTGGCGAATAGCTGGTCGGCCGCGTAGGCGCCGGAATGCGTCAGCGCATTGAACAGGGTGGACTTGCCCGCATTGGTGTAGCCCACCAGCGCCACCGACAGCACATGCTGGCGCGCGCGCGAACGGCGCTGGGTGCGGCGCTGCTTGCCCAGTTTGGCGAGCCGCTCGCGCAACGCCTTGACCCGCACTCCGATCAGGCGACGGTCGGTTTCCAGCTGTTTCTCACCCGGGCCGCGCATGCCGACGCCGCCGCGCTGGCGCTCAAGGTGGGTCCATCCACGTACCAGCCGGGTCGACAAATGCTGCAACTGGGCCAGTTCGACCTGCAATTTCCCTTCGGCACTCTGTGCTCGCCGGGCAAAGATATCCAGTATCAGGCTGGTGCGATCGATCACCCGACACTGCAGGCGGCGCTCCAGGTTGCGTTCCTGTGCGGGCGACAGTTCGTGATTGAAAATGACGACATCGGCATCGGTGGCCGCGACCAGGGCCGCAATTTCGTCGGCCTTGCCGCTTCCCACGAACAGCGCGGCGTCCGGACGGCTGCGCTTGCCCTGCACCTCGCCCAGGATGTCGAGCCGGGCGCCTTTAGCCAGCAGGCGAAGTTCGGCCACGCTTTCGACAAAGTCCGGTGTCCCGAAATCGAGCGCCACCAGGATGACGCGCTCGCCGCCCTTGTGCCGTTCAAACACGCTTCATTCTCCATGCGTGCGACAGCCGATTAATATTCATTGCCTTGTGTCCTCGATTTCTGCCGCGACGAAGCCCACCCTTGGTGCAGGCACAGCAATTGAAAGCGCGTCCCTGCAGACCATCCGGGCAACGGCATCTTTCAGCATCACGAGGCGGGGATCGAGACAGGATCATGCCCTGCGGGTTGATGCCGTTGGCGATAAAATCGGGGCGGGAACATGCTTTGGCTCAGGCTGAACTAAAAGGAATATGGAGGAGGTGAGGCCGGGCATTCATGCGAGCCTCCGTGCGGGGGCTGGATTTGTACCCCCATTCTAATTCAAGTTGATCGCACCAGCTGCGGCCGCCCAAAATGCCAGCCCTGCCCATAGTCGACCCCCATGTCGGCCAGGATACGCGCGGTTTCCGCATCCTCGACATGCTCAGCCACGGTACGCACGCCTTCCTTGCGGGCAAAATTCGCCAGGCTTTCGACGATCCCCGCCACCTTGCGGTCCTGGCGCATGTGCGAAACCAGCCAGCCTTCAATCTTCAGAAAGCTGACCGGGAGGTGTGCCAGATAAAGGTAGGACGAATAGCCGCTGCCGAAGTCATCCAGCGCCAAACGAAAACCGAAGTCGATAAAGGGCTGCAAGTCGGCGCGCAGCTTGTCCAGGCTGACAATGCGCTGACGCTCAGTCAATTCCAGCACGACCGGCTTGACCGGCCCCAGCACCACGCCGCAGCTTTGGCAAAAACTCATGGCATTGTCGAGCATTTCCTCGACCAGGTCGCGGCGAGCCAGGAACTGCGGCGATACGTTCACAAAATGTGCGAAATCAGGCGAGCCGCCCTGTTCCATGCGCGTAACACATCGTTGCATCACGTTGCGGATCATCTGGCGGTCAATTTCCGCCATCAGACCCAGGCCCTCGGCCATATCGACAAAATCCCTGGCCTCGACGATTTCGCCATCCGCGGCCTCGATGCGCGCCAGTGCCTCATCGGCAATCGTCTGCCCACTCTGCAAATCGACAATGACCTGCGAGGCCTGCCTGATCCGGTTTTCCATCAGGGCCTTGCGCAGCAGCGAACTGTTCCATGGCATGGGGGTATGCGCAGCCATCCTGACCTGATCACGGCCCTCCGTCTTTGCCCGATACAAGGCCTGGTCGATTTTTTCCAGCATGGGCAGGGTTTCGGTGTCGCGCGAGCCGAAAGCCGCCACCCCGGCGGAAAAACTCAGCGAAATGTCACCGATGCTGGTCTGCACAGGGGTCTCGCGGAAATGCGCGGCGAGACGTTCCATGATGCGGGTAGCCTCTTCCTCGGCGCTGCCGTGCAGCACGAACAGGAACTCTTCTCCGCCCCAGCGCGCCACCCAGTCGCCTTCGCGCAACCCCGATTCGAATCGGCGCGCCACGGCCTTGAGTATCTCGTCACCCACAGCATGGCCATAACGATCGTTCACCATCTTGAAATGATCGAGATCGACCAGCGCCAGGGCAAAACCTTGCCCGTCGCGCGAGATACGCGCTTTTTCCGTTTGCAGGCGTTCTTCAGCCGCGCGCCGGTTGGGCAAATCGGTCAGCAGGTCGGTCAGGGCAATGCGCTGCAACAGGGATTTTTGCGCAGATTGATGAAGCGTGTTGCCGAGCCAGTCGGCGATCAGCTCCATGTAGGCAATATCGACTTCCTGGGGCGGTGATTCGCAACGCTGGCGCAGAAAGGCCAGCACCCAGCGGGCATCGTCGCCGACCGACACGGGCAGGCCGGAGTAGGTGCGCAAGCCCAATTTGTTCACCAGCGCATGGTTGGCGTATTGCGGATGTTCACGCAAATCGGCGACATGGCTTGCCGCGCGGGCGAGGTGTACGGGATGGCACAACACCGACTCCACCATCAGCACTGTTCCTTCCGGGAACACCCCCAGCCGGTCGCTGACATAACGCGCCGTGTAGCGCTCGCCGAATTCGCCCAGCACCACCAGATCCATGTCGAGCACTTCCGCAGCCATGGCCAGCATGGCGCGGATACGTTCGGGGTCGGAAAGTCCGTGCTGTACGGACAATTTCCACAGGGCGTTCAGGCGGGCGACATGCGTATCGCCCTGTTGGGCTATCGGAACGTGCGGATTGGATTCGTTGGCTGGCTGCATGGGGCCGGTTGAACTTGCTGACAGGCAGCCATTGTAACGTCAGGCCACGTTTACAACTCAACCGCACGCAGTCGCTCGGCGGCCTGCTCCGGATTGATCGTATTGACGAACAGTCCAGAACCGAGTTCAAACCCGGTGGGAATGGAGGTGCGCGGACAGATTTCCAGATGCCAGTGGTAGCTCGCGGCATACTCGCCGCGAGTCCTGTCGTGCGGCACGCCATGCTTCGAGTCCGAGCCGCTATGCGGCACGGAGTGCAGGAAGAAGTTGTACTGTGCGCCGCCGATGACGGCATCCAGCCGCGCCATGGTGCGTTTCATCACCCGCGCCAGATCGTCCAGATCCTCGGCGCGCACGTCGAGGAAATCGGCTTGATGCACCAGCGGCAGGATATGTACCTCCCACTCGTAGCGGCTGGCGAAGGGCTTGATGGCGATGAATTTCTCGCCGCGCTCGACCACGTACTGGCCGACGTTGATCTTGCGCCGCACCGCACCGGAGGTGCGGTCGTAGAGGGTCGCCTCGAAGGTCAGCGCCTCGTCGATCAGTGCGCAGAAGATGCAGTGATGGTGCTTGGCGTAATGCGCGGCGCTGTTCTTCACCTCTGCATCGACGTTTTCCGGCACCACCGGCATCGCGATCACCTGGCTATGCGTATGGGGAATCGATGCGCCAGCCGCGGGGCCGAAGTTCTTGAACACCAGCACGTATTTGAGCCGTTCGTCCGATTCGAACAACTGCTTCATCCGCGCCTGATACACGCCGAACAGTGCCGCCAGATGGCTTTCCGCCATGTCGTGAACGGCGATGCCGTGTTCATGATGGTCGATGATGACTTCGTGGCGGCCGTAACCGTCGATGGTCTGCTGCAGGCCGAAGGTGAAGCCGGCTTGTGCGCGGTCGTCGCCCAGCACCGGATAGAGGTTCTCGACCATACGTATCTGCCAGTCACCCTCCGCTGGCCAGGACAGGATCACCGGTGGCGTCTTGTGCTCGTTGCCGCGGCAGAACGGGCAGGTTTCGACATGCTTGCGGGTGTCCCGCGGCGCCAGCTCCTCGGCCTTTTTCGGGCGCATGCTGCGCGCGGTGGCCACCAGCACCGATTCGCTCGGCACGATGGGATTGATGCGAATTTCGCGAACTTCATTGCTGTCGGGGGTGTTCTGGTCTGCCATTCGGTATCTCCTCTGGCGCCTAGCTTAAATCAGCCGGATGGTGCTGTCGGTTCATAATACTTATGCGCCCTGTCACGCTTTTTATCCCTGTTGCGGCCAAGGCCTTGCGTTGACGAAGCCTTGGGCGGCGCCGACAATGTCAGGCCTTCGCAGTATTCTGGAGCCACCCCCATGGACAATGAAAAAGCCCTGCACGACGAACAACGCCTCATGCGCATGATGCGCAAGACCCTCACCTCGATCGTGCGGGATACGGCGCCGCGCGACGGCAATCCCAGCCCCCTGACCGAAGCCACGGTGCTCGGCATCAAGGATTGCCTGATGGTGATTTCCAGCCGTGAGGCCGAGTTGGCCCAGCTCACCGGCCGCACCCTGGAAGAACGACCGCGCTTCACCGACGAGACGCCCACCACCCACGCCGTCAAGATCAGCAGCATTCCGAAAAAAACGCACTAGTGCATTGCGATTAGCCATGCATTATTGAGACAGCCATGCCGCAAGTCACCAGTCTGTTCACCGATCTCGAATCCAGGGTCGTCAGCACCTCGGCAGTGGTGATTTATTCGCCCTCGGGGAAAAGCCGCAAGCGCTTCCCGGAAGGCGTGGTCGAGATCTACGCCAGCGAAGCCGAGGCGCTGGCGCACGCTGACCCGGACAAGAGCCGCCACGCCGCGATTGCCAGCGGCCCCTCGCGCTCGTCAGAAGGATTCAAGCTGTTTTATCTGGTGCGCTGGCTCGACTGAGCGCGGTTGTTGCCGATGAATCGGCATTAGAGTGTGGTTGTTGTCGATTCGTCGGCTTTACAACCACGGCCTCCCCCTTGCGGGTAGAGCGCGCGCCAAACCGCGCAAGGAAATCGTCGTGAGCAGGCCTGAGTCGATTCGAGACGCACAGCCGTACTCTCGTACGGCGAGCACACAGGATCGAAAGCCGGGCGCACAGCTGATTGATTTGCGGGTTCAGTCGGCGCCGTAGACCTTGCGCCGTACCCGCTTCTTGCGCCGCATCCGCGTCGCTTCGCTCTCGGTGAGCGGCGCGCGCGTTTTTCCTTCATACGGATTCTTGCCGCCGTCTTCCTTCACCTGAATGCGCAGCGGCGTGCCCTGCAGCTTGAACGCCTTGCGGAAACTGCTTTCCAGATAACGCTTGTAGTCGTCCCGCAGGCCTTCCAGCGCGTTGCCGTGCAACACGATCACCGGCGGATTTTTGCCCCCCTGGTGGGCGTAGCGCGGCTTGGGGCGGAACAGTCCGTTCTTGGGCGGCGCGTGCTGCTCCACCGCCATTTCCAGCACCCGCGTCAGTTTGGGGGTCGACAGCTTGATGAAGGCCGCAGCGTGCGCAGCTTCGACGTCCTTCAGCAGGGCTTCCAGACCCTTGCCCTTGAGCGCCGAGATGTAATTGAAGCGGGCGAAGTCGAGGAAGGCCAGCTTGCGGCCGATGTCGCGCTTGACGTCGTCGCGCTGTTCAGCGGACAGGCCGTCCCACTTGTTGATCGCAACCACCAGCGCGCGGCCGGTTTCCAGCACGAAGCCCGCCAGATGCGCGTCCTGCTCGGAAATGTTCTCGCGCGCGTCGAGCACCAGCACCACCACGTTGGCATCCTCGATCGCCTGCAGGGTCTTGATGACGGAGAATTTCTCGACCGTCTCGAACACCTTGCCGCGGCGCCTTACGCCGGCGGTGTCGATCAGGATGTAGGGTTTGCCGTCGCGCTCGAACTCGACATAGATCGAATCGCGCGTGGTGCCCGGCTGGTCGAATGCGATGACGCGTTCCTCACCCACCAGCGCGTTGACCAAGGTCGACTTGCCGACGTTGGGACGCCCCACCAGCGCGATCTTGGGAACGCCAAACTCGTCTGTTTTTTCCTCTTCGGCAGAAAAGGGCGCCAGCGCTTCGTCCACCAGATCGGCAATGCCGTCGCCGTGCGCGCCGGAAATCGCCAGCGGTTCGCCCAGCGCCAGTTCGTGGAATTCAGCGGCAACCACGGCACGGTTCATGCCTTCTGCCTTGTTGACCGCGAGGAACACCGGGCAGTGTGCCCGGCGAAGCCGGTCGGCGATGACCTTGTCCTGCGGAGTCAGGCCCGACCTGCCATCGACCATGAAAATGATGGCGTCGGCTTCGTCGATCGCCTGCAGCGTCTGGCGCGCCATTTCGGCCAGAATGCCGTCCTTGGCGACCGGCTCCAGGCCGCCGGTGTCCACCACCAGATAGGGCTTGCCGCCGATACGCCCGCGCCCGTAATGGCGGTCGCGCGTCATCCCCGGCAGATCATGCACCAGGGCATCACGCGTGCCGGTGAGGCGGTTGAAAAGTGTGGACTTGCCGACGTTGGGACGTCCGACAAGCACCAGTGTGGGGAGCATGTTTATCCTTGCTGCGCGCCGGACCAGCCGGCGCATCGTTTACTTGAGTCTGCTGTTATTTAAGCCTGAAAGCGACCACGCCGCCTTTCGCTGTCTGCACCACGAAGCCCGGCCCGATGTCGACCGGCGCCGTGCGCACGCTGCTGTCGACTTTGGCTCGCGCGACAAAACTCCCATCTTCGGCCGACAGCACATGCACATAGCCTTCACGGTCGGCCACCACCACCCAGGCACCCAGCGCCAGCGGCGCGGTGACCTGACGGTGCGCCAGCTTGTCCTGTCGCCATCCGGCACGGCCGCTCTTTTTATCGTAGGCGGTGACGGCATCCTTGTCGTCGGTGACGTAGAGATTGCTTTCGTCCATCGCCAGCCCGCTGTTGCTCGAGGTGTCGCGCGACCACAGCAGCGAGCCGTTGCGCCGATCGAAGCAGGCCAGACGCCCCTGGTAGGCCACTGCACACACCTGCCGCTCATCCACCACCGGGTCGCCCATGACGTCGGCCACGCGCTCCAGTTCGGTCGCCCCGCGCGGCAGCGCCACCGTGGCCTCCCACAACTGCGCGCCGTTGGCGGGGTTCAGCGCAACCAGTTTGCCGCCGGGGAACCCGGCGTACAGTACGCCGTCACGCGCCGCCATGCCGCCCGATCCTCGCAGGCTCAACGAGGGCAGGTTGCGGGTGTACAGCCACTTGCGACTGCCGTCTGCCAGGGCGACGCCATGCACACGGCCATCGACTGTGCGCGCGATCACCGTATCGGCCAGCACCAGGGGTTGCCCGGTCACTTCGCTCGACAACGCCACTTTCCATCTTGACTGGCCATTCGTCATATCCAGCGCCAGCAATTCGCCTTCGCTGCCGCCTGCCAACACCAGCCCCTGGCCGGCGCCCGCGCCGGTGGACAGCTTCAGCCCGCTATCGATACGCCAGGCCAGGTTGCCGGTTGGCGCTGCAATGCGCACCACCACACTGCCGCCAGCAGCCACGACCTCGTCGCCTTCGGCTTGCGGGCTGAACAGGTAGCCCCCGCTGTCGCCGGTGTCGGCTTTCCAGGCTTCGGTGAGGCTGGCGGCCGGCTTGAATTCGACCAGTTCGGCGGGCTTTGCCTTGGCCGGACCAGAGTCGAACCAGCCGCCTACCGTGCTGGTCATCGAGTCGACCGTGCTGCAACCCGCCAGAGCCAGCGTCACGCCGATGACAACCAAGCGCATCTTCACTTGGACGATCCTCCCATCGCATCAAGCTTCAGCTCGACGATGGTGCGGTAGGGGTTGTCCTCCTGCATGCCACTGAATGCCGCCTGATACGCTGCGCGCGCATCAGCCTGCTTGCCCTGCGCCAGCAGCACGTCGCCCTTGAGATCATTGAAGCGGAAGGCGAATGCATCGCTGTGCGAGCCGGCCAGGGTTTTCAGCGCAGCATCATATTGTTGCAGATCGAGTTGCACCCCGGCCAGCCGCAGGCGTCCCAGGTCCTTGACGGCAGGCTCCTTGCTATTAGCCGCCGCCCACTCCAGCTGGGTCTGTGCACTTTTCAGGTCCTTGCCCCCCACGTTGAGCTTGGCCAGCAACAATGCCGCCCGCGGGGCGTAAGCCGTGCCTTTGTAATGTTCGATCAGCATGGTGCCTGCTTCGCGTGCGCCCTTGGCGTCGTTGCCCGCCAACGACTGGGTGAGTTTTTCGTACACCGCTGCCGCTTCGAGGCTCTGCGTCAGCGTGCGATTCTGCCAGTAGCGCCAGCCAGCGGACGCCGCGATGGCCACGGCCAGTCCGATCATCACCAGGTTGCCCCAGCGCTTCCACCATGCTTTCAGTTCGTCCAGCCGTTCCTGCTCGTCGAGATCATAGGTTGCCATTGTGTTTATACCTTCTTCAAAAATTCAATTGCCAGCGCCAACTCGACGCGGGTTTGTTCAGCCGTGCCGCGAAGCGGCTTGATCGTCACTTGCTGCGCCGCAGCCTCATCGTCGCCAATGATCACCGCGGTGCGCGCACGGCTGGCATCGGCCCTTTTCATCTGCGACTTGAAGCTGCCGCCGCCGCAATGCAGCAACGTGGCGAGTCCTGCGCTGCGTAGCGCGCCCGCCACCTGCCAGGCAAAGCCCTGCGCAGCGTCGCCCGCATGGACGATATACGCGTCCGGAACCGGCGGTGCAAGCTGAGTGCCGCCCACTTCCATCAGCGCCAGCAGTCGCTCGATGCCCATGGCAAAACCGGCAGCGGGTGCCGGCTTGCCACCCAGCTGCCCGATCAGGCCGTCGTAACGCCCGCCGGCACACACCGTACCCTGCGCGCCGAGCTGGTCGGTCACCCACTCGAACACGGTGCGGTTGTAGTAATCGAGACCGCGCACCAGGCGCGGGTTGATCTCGAACGCGATGCCGTTCGCACCCAACAGCGCCTGCAGTGCATCGAAATGCGCCAGCGCTGCGTTGTCGAGTTCGTCCATCAGCTTGGGCGCCGCGTCGTTCAGCGCCTGCATCGCCGGATTCTTGCTGTCCAGTATGCGCAGCGGATTGCTGTGCAGCCGCCGCTTCGAATCTTCGTCGAGCGCATCCTGATGCGCCTCGAAGTAAGCGATCAGCTTGGCACGATGCCGTTGCCGCGATTCGAGGTCGCCCAGCGTATTTAGTTGCAAGGTCGGTGCAATGCCGAGCGTGTGCCACAGGTCGGCGCACATCACGATCAGCTCGGCATCGACGTCCGGCCCGGCAAAGCCGAGCGCCTCGACGCCCACCTGGTGAAACTGCCGGTAGCGGCCTTTTTGCGGGCGCTCGTGTCGAAACATCGGACCGGTGTACCACAGGCGCTTGCCACCGTCGTATAGCAGGTTGTGCTGGATCACCGCACGCACCGAAGACGCCGTGCCTTCGGGGCGCAAGGTCAGCGATTCGCCGTTCAGCTCGTCGACAAAAGTGTACATTTCCTTTTCGACGATGTCGGTCACTTCGCCGATGGCGCGCTTGAACAGACCGGTCTGCTCGAGAATCGGCGTGCGCATCTCGCGGTAGCCGTAGCGCCGCAGCCAGTCGCGCACAATGGCCTCGAATGCCTGCCAGGTGTCGGCGACATCGGGCAGGCAGTCGTTCATGCCACGCACGGATTGAATGTTGTTGCTCATGTTTCGACGATCATTTTTCGTCCACGCAGGACACGAAGATTCACGAAAAAGTCCTGGACAAATCTTCGTAGTCTTTCGTGTCCTGCGTGGAAAGGGTTTTAATGGGTTCCATAGCGCCGCTGCACATAGTCCTCGACGATCGCCTGGAAATCGGCGGCAATGCGGTCGCCCTTCAGCGTCACGGTTTTTTCGCCATCGACGTACACCGGGGCGACCGGCACTTCGCCGGTACCGGGCAGCGAGATGCCGATGTTGGCATGCTTGGATTCGCCGGGGCCATTGACAACACAGCCCATCACCGCCACCTGCATGGATTCGACACCCGGATACTCGCTGCGCCAGACCGGCATCTGGTTACGCAGATACGATTCGATGTCCTGCGCCAGCTCCTGGAATACGGTCGAGGTGGTGCGCCCGCAGCCTGGGCAGGCGGTGACCTGCGGGGTGAAGGCTCGCAAGCCCAGTGCCTGCAGGATTTCCTGGCCGACGCGGACCTCCTGGGTACGCTCGCCGCCAGGTTCGGGCGTCAAGGAAATTCGAATGGTGTCGCCGATGCCTTCCTGCAGCAACACTGCCAGCGCGGCGGTCGAGGCGACGATGCCC
>Ga0210091_1000023_pt1 | contig 14009 bp, 15 predicted proteins | sample WestPond_Cattail_5_FD_185581 | JGI IMG/M metagenome (GOLD analysis project Ga0210091, IMG submission 185581) | Wetland microbial communities from the San Francisco Bay, California, USA, that impact long-term carbon sequestration -... | ecosystem: Environmental > Aquatic > Marine > Wetlands ... | reverse complement strand
TTCAGTTAGCAATCGTTGAAGGTTTGCTTTTTTTACGTTTACAAATATGTGGATTCTCTTTGAACCGTCTACAACGCCCTTTAGTAGAGCGACTATGTCGTAGATTTTCTCTCGTTTTTCTGGGTCTTCGAGGCTTTTCTTGTTGGCGATAAGTATAGCTGACGACTTCAAGACGGTTTCTATTATTCTCAGATTGTTAGCTTCAATTGTCGTGCCTGTTTCAGTTACATCCATTATGCAGTCAGAGTCTTCCGGCGGTTTAGCTTCAGTTGCACCAAACGACAGAAAAATTTTGGCTCTTGCGTTGTCGCCTTTTTTCCACCATGGCGTTACGATCATCGGATCGGCATTGCCAAACCGCTTCTTGTATTGGGGTGTGTTCTTGAGGTATTCAGAGGCGATGTTTAGGTACTCTGTGCTGATGCGGAAGTTTTTACCTTGACTCCAAATCGACTCCATGAACTCACCCACGGTACTTTTTTCTGGAACGCTTTTTGGCACCGCGATAACCAATTTGATTTTTCCATATTCGAGGTTCTGTAGGATTTCTACATCTGCTTTGTTTTCTTTAACCCAGTCCTCACCTGTGATGCCGAGGTCTTGAAGACCTTCATTAACGAAAACTGGGATTTCTTGGGGTCTTAGAACTTTCATTTCGATTTGGGGGTCATTTATTGTTGGGCGATATGTGCGTTCTGTACCGCCAATTTTAAAGCCTGATTTAGAAAAGAACTCTGCAGTTGCTTTTTCTAAGGAGCCTTTTGGGATTGCAAATTTTATTTTATCCATAATTTTTTTCTCCTAAACTTTTAGAGAGGTATCTAAGGGGATTTTGTTTGCACAAAACTGGTCTTCGGGGGGTTGCGCCTAATTTCAAATAGTCAACTGTTATTACGCTTTCAATGAAGGCAATCGCCTTGTATGAACGCAATCCCTCATCATATACCACTGGAAGACACCTGAACGTCTGTCTTCCTAATAAATCTGTTTCCCAATATTTAACTGTCGAATTCTAAATGAGGTTTGGTTTGTGCTTTTTTATCTCAAAAACCATGGGAGGCACCGAATTCCGCGTCTCCAACTCCACACTTAGCAAGCCCTCCATCATTCCTTTCCAAATCTCACAATCATGAATGAAGGGTGATTTCAGTAGCAAAAATTTGTCTTTGAGGTAGAGGTCACCAAAACCCTGGATTTTTAACCGATTAAAAACAGCTGCCCAATTCTCCTGTTTGCTTGCATCGATTCCCAGTGTTGACTGTATGGACACTTTTAGAGCATCACCCATCTTTTCGCCTACAAACGACCACTTTTCTTGGGGTATCTGCTGGGTTAGTATATTGAGTAGTTCGACGTTCACGAAGGCCGTTCGGCTTATTCCGCAATAGTATTCTCCGGGGAAATGCCAGTCGTAAATCATCATGTTCTTGTAGATGTCGAGCATTTTTGAGATTAACGGTTTTATTCCGGGTTCTTTGCCTTCCCTGATGAGTGACTCGATGAATTCACGTTCGTTCTTCTCTAGAATAATAGTTGTTCTTTTAGCTTCTTCGTTTTTCTCTCTTGGCGCCTCGAGGCTGTTTCGTTTACTGTCAGGCATAGAAGTTATTCTCCACGTAATATGTAATATGTCTTATGTATTCAGCAAGCATATTCAAACTCAAGGTTCCGCGTTTTCCACAGAAAGTGCAGCAAAAATAATCAAAGTGTTAAAAAAAAAGAAGAGGTCAGGGTTTTTTATTCATCTCGTGGCGTATCCACCAGATGAGCCCTATGGTCGCCGGAATCGCAAAGACAGCAACTATCCAAAGCAGTATTGTTATCATTGAACCCACGACATAGTCAAAGGGATAAGATGAGATGGCAACGTTCCATTTTCCGTCAACAAAGACCTTTAACGCGAAAGCTATGAAAAGCAGTGATGAGATGGCGCCTCCTGCATTGCGTGATTTTGACCGTTTCCAGGTCATACCTATCTTTTCTGTTTCGGGCAGATGTTTCCACCATTGCCAAGCGACGACGGCACCGATGGCTACGGGGATGCCGATTAGGACTATTTCCCAGAAGATGGCATGCAAGATAAAGGCAACAATGTTTCCCATCGTCCACATGCCAAGTGCTGCTGGAACTAACCCTGTAGACTGCGCGTTTCCTGTGAACCAGACAAAGACGTAGACTGCGCCTGCAAAAGCCAAGATGGCGGCTGCCACAAAAGCAGCAAACGCCACCCAATGCTTTCTTAGGAATTTACACCACTGCGAACCTTCATTTTCAGTTTGCATGGTCATCAATTTCCTCTCCAAGACGTTTTATGGTTGAGTAGCAGTGGTTTTTGGTTGCTCTGGCTGTGTTGGCGGAGCAGTGTAACCATAGCCGTTTGTTTGTCCATTGTAGGGTTGATACTCTTTGGGCTTCATTGTGGAGAAGCCGATTATGACGAATATCCATGAGACAAATATCAGCGCTAATCCGACACCGACTATTGTTAATATGGCACCGACCAAGAGTAGTATACCTGCGGTGGCAAAGGATGATTCGCCTGTTTTCTGTGCCAGCGTCTCATATGCTTTTCTTAGATGTACTGCTGCAAGTATGTAGAATACGAATGCGATTACTAGCCCTGCAAGGATTGCAACAATGCCACCCACGATGCCAGCTGTGAATGCAAATGGCTCGCCTGCAAATAGCCCTGTGGTTGCGAAGCTTACGACGCCAACACCTATGGCTACTGCTGCCGCGATTAATGCAACGATGTAGTATTTGAGTCCAGTCCACGCGTTCTGGTGGATGCTTTCATCTTGGTAGTAGTATGATAGTTCTTTTGTTGCCCTAAAGAGTAGGACTATACCGACTATGCCTAGTACCCAACCCACTGTTGGAATTAGGCCAAGTAGAAGAAGGACTGAGCCTTCTATTGCCAAAGTTTTGCTATATTGAAAGTTTACGTTCATTTTTTTTCCTCCATATTTTTTGATTTTCCTGATTTGCATACAAGGCGGATTCGGGATATAGCCCTAACATTTCGAAGAAAACCTCATAGGCAGTTCAAAGACTTAGAGCGGCAACTCTAAGGGTTAGAGCCATAAGCAAACGCCTTTTTTAGCCGAAAACTCGGAAAAACGCAGGGCGAAGCTTTTATGTTAACCGCCCTAATATCAGATGCAAGGGTTGAATTTGACGAAGTCCCGTGGAATAAACGCAGACCTGCAGTCTCCAAGGACAAGACTGCTTTACTTTATCTATTCTGCCCCAAGCAGCAAAATCAAAGCTGAGCCAGGCGTAAAATCCAACATCAGCACCGCGTTGGGCTACAAGTCCGATGGGCATTTCCACTATGACTGGAACTACCTGATGAACGCAGGAATGATTGAGGAGAAACAGGGTTATTTTCTTGTAACTGACACGGGAAAGAAAGAGTTTGCTCTTCAGTCAACCGCCGCAATGAACAACTGGATAATGGTTGTTATGGGGGTTGCAATGATTTTCATAACCTTTGGTCTCTCTTATGGGTTTTTGCCAAAGGAAAGCGTAGCGTTCTTTGGGGCAGCGCTGATTCTCATCGGGTCTTTATTTTTGGTTATTAGCCGCAGCACCAAACCAAAGTTAACACCGGAAGCAAAAGCTTTGATTAAAGAACTACGCCGCTAAACTTGGATTTGGGCGTGGGCTTCCACTTTGACGGTGACGTTTGTTCCTTTTATTCCAGCTAAAGGCGGAAGAATATGGGAAATGAATTGTTCTGCCGTGCAAGGGCGAACGGTTCCGTTTCGACTGGTCATTTTCCATCCGTCTGTTTCTTTTCTAAATTTCTGCAGCCACCTATCCTTTAACATTATGTAGATTGTGCATTCGGAATTTTTCATAGCTATCACTTTAGCAAACGGGATATAAAAATTAACGCAGAAAGATTCTGTTAGAGACTAAAGAATGCTTAATAAAATGGGTTAAGTCCTTATGGGTGCCGATGAAGAACCTAATTAGCTGATTTGATGATGCACCCTAGGGTATCTGAGGCAAACCTTACTGGATTACTTTCTTCCTGATTAAGTAAATCAGTACAACAAACCCAAGTATGAACAAGACAGCTCCAATTCCTATTGAAGCAATGTAATCGGCCTTAAGGACATCCGACAGCAAGAACGGAATGTAGGTTGGACCAATAAACATCAGGAACACCGCGACAACAGTCATTGCCACTTTCATGAATTTTGAATCTAAACCACTAACTTGTATATTCTCATTATCTTCAGTCATTGTCGCCATCTTTCCTACTCTTCAGGTGCATTGTTTTCTACTAAACCTTCTTTTATCTCTTTTCCTAATGCCTTCATCAAAAACTTGAAAACCAAGAATCCAGCGCCTTTATCAGCCTTAAAACCCATGGTTGTACCAAGTAAACTGATTCCATCGATTTTTCTTTCCTTCGCCAACGCGAGTGTGAGCCCTGTTCCGCCAACGATTCTGCCTTTACTATAGATGACCGCGCCTTTCTCCATAAACTCTGTTGCTAATCGCGGCGAAGTAGCGGCAATGTAAACCTGAGTCTTATCCTCAGTTATAGGTACACCACCCATAGTTACAATAAATTTGCAGCCCAAGGTTTCAACGAAATCCAACACAGAATCACAAACCGTGTAATGCGCGACTACATCATCAAAAGAGGGTTGAATTTCACCAGTCATGATAATCAAGTTATTCTTTTCCATCGGTGCATAGAAGAACTCGTAACGCGGCAGTTGGCATATGCCTTTGGGGTTTATGGCAATGTAGTCTGGAAAAGTGGGAGAATACAACTCGGCGAAGGGTTTCGCGTCAAAGAACTTTATGAGCAAGTGAGCGGCAATCCTGCCAACGTTTCCGAAGCCTGGAAGCCCCTGAACGAAGATTGGGTTTTCGAGCGGTGGATCCGAGAGTTTACGTAAGTAAGGCTTATCCAAAGCAAACCATCCGTCCATAGAGAGAATGTTCGATACTAAAATCCTTTTGTGAAAAGGGAAAAGAAACTATTAATATTTGACGCTTCAACTAATAGGATGCAATCCTAAAAATATCGCCAAACCCGTAGCGGGGTGGGGTAGCCAGGATTAACCCGCTGGGCTCATAACCCAGAGATCAGTAGTTCAAATCTACTCCCCGCTACCAACAAAAATTTTAGTTTTTCAACTGGGAATTGATCATTTAAATAAGTGGATAAGAAACTTTTTACAAAGTTTTGAAAAGAAAACTAGTTTGACTTAAGTCCTAAATACAGCGCTGTTTACTGTAAAAGTAAATAAACAGGCTGATCTAACATTAAAGAAACTTCACGCTTGGTGAATCCAGTGAAACGAACAACTGCAACCCTCCTAATCGTGTCTTTCTCGTTACTCGTTATCCTGCCAGTTCTTTTACCATATAGCACTGTTTCTGCCCAAAATAGCAGCTACAGTATCGATAAAGTGGACCACCAAGTGCAAATCATGTATTCTGGTCACGTAGTTATCTTGGAGACAATCCATGTTTCCGGTCAAGTGTCTGACGGCTTCATGATTGGGTTACCCTACAAATACAGCGCTTCTGTCCAGAAGGGTATCGCATACGATGACACTCATATTTACCAGTTGAATCTAGGTGTTCAACTTGGCGACCAAAGCGGATTCTATGGGGCAACAGTTGATTTCAACGGCAACTCGCCAAGTGTCTTCACAGTTGCCTTTGTCCTGTCCAATCAACTCATAACTGAGCTAGATACCAGCGGCTACAAGCTTGATTTTCCAGCCTACCCAAGTTTGGCGCAGAATGTTGGCACCTGCGACGTCTCTATCAGCTTCCCGAGTACGCCCACAAGCATAACGGTTGCTAAAGATGACGGAAACGTCAATAGCGACACCTACTCAAAAACAAACTTGCCAGCTTACACAAATGTTTTGGCAACAGCCACCTTTCAAGTTCCGGCTGGAACCCTAAAACTAACCACAATAAATAGCTTAAATCGAGAAGTAACAATCGATCCAACAGGTAAAGTGACTGCATCCGACAGCTATCGACTAACCAATAATTCCACCTCCCTTCTAAGTGCATTCGTTTTAACGTTGCCACTTGAAGCAACAAACATAGTCATAAATGACCAGTTTGGTACCCCAGTCGCCAACGTAGTCACCTCAACAAGCGGTACCATAAAGTTAGCTAATGCAACTTTAGCGACATTTTTAGCCAGCGGGCAATCAACAGTCTTGGTGGCAAAGTACAATTTGCCCAGCGCAACCATTCAAGGCGCCAACTATGTTCTTTTAGATTTCATGGTTTTTCCACAGACTACGTACTTTGTTAATCAAGCAACTATTACCTTCACGCCGCCTGAAGGAGCAACCATCGTTACTCCCCAGGCAGCTTCTTTGGATTCCTCATCAACTTTGACAAGAAACACCTATCAAGACACTTTGACCCTAACCAAAGAGGGTTTGAGCTATGTGGATTATCTTGCAGCTCAACAGAACACAATTCAAATAGCATACAACTACAACCCAATATGGGTATCTTTACGACCAACTTTTTGGGCTTCTTTGCTCGCAATGATTGCCTGCGTAACAGTATTTTTCATTAGAAGACGAAAACCTAAAGAGGAAACCTACGCAGAAAAAACCGAACGCTTATCCGTTAAAGAACAAGAGGCAATGCCACCAACACAACAAAAAGCTGTCGGAATCAAAGTTGGACAAGCTGTGACTACTGAAACCATAAAAGAATTCATAGACGCCTACGAAGACAAAAAGCAGTTAAATGCTGAACTGAAATCGATGGATCTAAAGGCACAGAAAGGAAAGATCCCAAGACGTCAATATAAAGTACAAAGAAGCGCCGTTGAAACACGCCTAGAAGGGATAGATAGAAGCATAGTGAGGACAAAAGAAAAACTTAAGGGTACAACAGGAATCTACGCAGACTTGGTTAAGCAACTTAACTTGGCGGAAGCAGACTTGTCAGAAGCAGAAGAAAACATAAAACGCCTGGATACACGCCAAAGCACAGGTGAAATCTCAATTGAAGCCTATAAGAGAGACATCGGAGACTACCAGAAACAAAGAGACAAAGCTGAATCAGCCATCAATGGAATCCTACTGAGGTTACGTGAAAAAATACGGTAAAACACCTAAACCCTTTTATTTTACCCATCAGCTTTTGACATAAAATAACCCAGAGGTAAGACAAAAATGGTAAAAATTGTTGTCGATCCTAAGTGCACTGGATGCGAAACTTGTGTCAACACTTGCCCTGTAGGCGTCTACGAAATAAAAGAAGGCAAGTCAGTGCCCAGCAAATCAAGCGAATGCTTAGTTTGCAGAGCATGCGAAGCACAATGTCCTGAAGGTGCAATTCAGGTAATCGAGTAAACCAAAAGTTTCTCAACAATCTCTCAATAAAAAGTTGAGAGGGTTTTCCCTTTTATTAGTCAAACATTTTTTCAAATTAAAAATACCCAGACCATTGGGGTACTTTAGAACCTTAAATTTAGGAAGGATTTTTTTTAATCTTCGATGTTTAGAAGGAACTCAACTACTCTGGCGAGTTGTCTTGCAGTTTCCTCGTCGAGGATTTGTTCTTCATCTATTTTTGCAGGTGTATTTTCTGTTTGCATAGCTATGCTATTGGATACTTTTGTTATAACAATATCTCCGTCCGGTATTTCGAAGTTCGAAGCGACACAAAATAAAAAACTGATATTTTAACATTTTTATTTAAATTTACGTTGATTAGACATTATACAAGCATGTAAAGATGTAGCCAAAGCAGTCTAATCGAAGGTTTTCATTGATTATTTGCATTTAGCCACTGTATACAAAAGCATCCCCGAAACATACAAACCTGCAAGCAAAAGATATATGTTAAAAACGTCTCTATCCTTGTTATGCCAGACAAGGTTCGTTGTTGCCATATACTAGTTAAAACACAAACCGATGCAAACAACGTCAAAGCCCGACTAGATAAAGGCGAAAAATTTGGCGCTGTAGCTCAGCAGGTTTCTCTCTGCCCCTCAGGGAAGAAAGGCGGAGATCTCGGCACCTTCACAAGGGGCAAGATGGTTAAGGAATTTGAGAAAGCAGCCTTTGAACTTGAGAAGGGTCAAACTTCTGCCCCAATTAAGACAAAATTTGGGTATCACATAATAAAAAGAATAGAATAATAAGGCTACAATAGGGCGCATTATTCCAATAGCATTTCTAAAGTTTCTGATTTAAACAGCCGATGAAGGAAAATAAGTGGAAAACACAAATCACAAATCAGCTCCAAGTATGCACCAGCTATCGACTGCATGCTTAGTGTTTCTTTTAGGATTCCTGCTAGTAGCTTTCTTTAGGACAAGTTTCAATTCGGTCGATGTATCAGTTAACGCTTGGATTCCATCAATCCAGACAACCTTAATGACAACAATAGCCAATGGAATAGCAGTGGTCTTTGACACAATTATCTTGGCGATTATTTCTTTGGCAGTATCAGGAATCTTTTTCTTGAAGAATCACAAGACACTTGGTCTGCTACTTTTAGGTGCGATTGGTGGAGATGCCTTACTTGTTTCATTGGTGAAAACCATAGCCCAAGTAGCGCGACCAACCAACGCTTTATTTGCTTATGCCGGATTTTCTTTTCCGAGTGGTCACAGTGCCGCCTGCATTGTGTTTGGTGGAGTGCTTGCCTATTTTGCTTGGCAACACTGGCAAAGCTTGTCCTATAGGGTTCTAATAGCTTTGGGGTTGAGTGCTGTGGCTGGGGTTGTGGGTTTTGATAGACTTTATTTGGGGACCCACTGGGTAAGCGATGTCATTGGAGGCTGGCTATTAGGGGCATTTTGGCTGTCGTTCGTGGTTCTACTTTTTCGGATTTTGAACGGGAAAGGGAAGGGTGAGTCAGGGCGATTTTGTTTGGTTGCGTGGGTTCTTTATTTCATAGCGATTTTAGCTGTGGTTTTTGTTATTTTGTTGGGGAAATCTGGCTTTGATTGATGAAAAAGATATATCTTCAGCAGACACATTTATATCCATAAACACCAAATTGTAACAAAGGAGAAAACAAAATGACTATCGTACGAGACCCAGTCTGCGGCATGGATGTAGAAACTGAAACCGCTTTAAGCGCCAAAATAGGTGACCGAACATATTACTTCTGCAGCCAACAATGCTTAGATGTTTACACTGCACCCGAACGAGAACTCAAAGCCATGCAACGCCGAGTAGCCTTCACATTAACAGGAGCAGTAGCAGCCCTTGGACTCAAAGTGCTAACACTATTCGGATTAATCGCAACCATAATGTATTTTGAAGTTGCAGGAGGATTTCAAGTCTACGACATAATCATATTCATTGTATCCACTCCCATAGTTTGGATCGCAGGCTACAGAATATACAAAGGCGCACTCCAATCACTCCGTAACCACAACATAAACATGGACGTTCTGGTAACGGTCGGAGTTCTTGCAGGCTGGATATATGGGGTAATCACAGTATTCTTCTCATCCTCCGTTCAAGCAGGCACAGGCTATATGGAAGTAGCAATTGGCATCCTTGCATTTGTCCTGCTGGGACGTTACATTGAAGAGTTAATCCGACGCCGCTCAGCTGCTTCGATACGCAAGCTATTGGAGCTTCAACCAACTATGGCACGTGTCGCCAAAGATGGAAAAGAAACTGACGTCCCAATCGACGAAGTGCAAGTCGGTGACATAATAATCGTTAAACCGGGTGAAAAAATTCCCATCGATGGAACGGTAACTGAGGGGTATTCTTCTGTTGATGAGAAACTAATCACGGGCGAAAGCATCCCTGTCGAGAAAACTGTCGGCAACCAGGTTGTTGGGGCAACAATCAATAAAACAGGACGCTTAATCTTCAGAGCGACCAAACTCAGCGGCGAAACTGCTCTTTCACAAATCGTTCATCTAGTCGAAGAAGCCCAAGCATCAAGCGCTCCAGTTCAAAAGTTTGCAGACCGCATCGTAAAATGGTTTGTCCCTATAATATTCAGTGTCGCAGTGATATCGTTTAGCTATTGGTTTATTATAACAGGAGATTTCACCAAGGCATTTCTGGCTTTGTTGGCTGTCGTTTTAATCTCTTGTCCATGCGCCCTTGGAATTGCAACTCCTACAGCAATATTGGCAGGTGTCGGAAAAGGCGCTGAATATGGAGTATTACTTCGAAGCGGCGAATATGTCGAAAAAGCCCGAAAACTTAGCATTGTTGTCTTCGACAAAACAGGCACCTTAACCAAAGGGGAACCAAGCGTAACTGACACCAAAACCTACAACAGCTACAATGAAAGAGACTTACTCAAGTATGCCGGTGCAGTCGAAAAGGGTTCTGAGCACCCTTTAGCGGCGGCAGTACTCGCAAAGGCGCAAACCCTAAACATATCTCTCCCACCCTCTGACGGATTTGAAGCATTACCCGGCAGGGGTGTACAATGCACCGTGGAAGGCAAAAAAGTGCTCTTAGGTAACCGTAAACTGATGCAGGAACTAAATGTGCCGACAAATGAGTTGGAAGCTGATCAATTGGCGTTGGAGTCCGAGGGGAAAACCGTTATGGTTCTTGCTGTGGATGGTGTTGCCGCAGGATTGATTGCCGCCATGGATACGCTAAAAGAAAATTCTGTCCAAGCCATAACTGAACTAAAAAATCTACACTTGGAAGTTGCAATACTCACAGGAGACAACGAACGCACAGCCAGAGCTATTGCGCAACAACTCGGTATAACTAAAGTTATAGCTAATGTTTTGCCTTGGCAGAAAGCTGACGAAATTAAGAAGCTGCAGGGAGAGGGTAAAGTTGTTGCGATGGTTGGAGACGGAATAAACGATGCTCCAGCATTGGCGCAAGCTGACATAGGAATAGCCATTGGTAGTGGGACAGACATTGCAAAAGAAACAGGCGGCATAGTTCTTATCAGAGATGATTTGCGTGATGTAGCATTAGGCGTGGAACTTAGCAAGAAGACTATGCAGAAAATCAATAGCAACCTTTTCTGGGCTTTCGCCTACAATGTTGTTATGATTCCAATCGCAGCCGCAGGCCTACTTAACCCAATGTATGCGGCAGGTGCTATGGCGATAAGCAGCCTAACAGTGGTCAGTAACTCGGCATTGCTAAAGTTGGCTAAGTTTAAATCAACCAAAGTGAAACAGTAAACAGAAACGTGAGGTGAAAATGAAAATGGCAAAAGATCCAATTTGCGGAATGATGGTGGACGAGAAAAAAGCAAAACTCAAATCCGACTACAACGGGAAAACCTACTATTTCTGCTCCCCCTCCTGCAAAGCAACCTTCGATAAGTCTCCAGCAAAATTCGTTGGCAACTCAGGTTCAACAGGACACAGTTGCAATTGCGGCCACGACCACTGCTAAACCCAAAGGTTAAGACTCAACGTTTTCTTCTTTTTGTTTCTTTCAAGTTTGGAGAGATAGTATTATTTTGTGTCTATCGATTTCCCACCTATAATTTAGCTCTATAACGTTCGGGCTCAGTTAGCCTCTGCGAGAATAGTTCGCCTGTCCTAGCCTTTACGCACATTCCACACCACAAATTGAGTTAAACAAAGGCTTAAAGAACAACAACAATTTCTGAGAATTCAATTGTTGTTGTTCTTCTATCAAACAAATAGAAAAGACACGATTAGACATCAAAACAAAGTCTAACATGAGAGAAGAAAAAATGCTGTTTTGCAAAAAAAGAATTTCTTCTTCTTTCAGACAACACCGAAAGAAGTCTCTTCTAATGTTATGACATGTTAAGTTTGTCACTTATTATCGGTGGTGCAGGCTGAGAAGGTAGGAATGCACCCAACAGAACGTGTTCTGCAAACAGGTCCTCGTTGAACGCCCCGACAAACTCGACAGTTTCGTTTATTACTATTTTTGGCACCCCTATTACGTTATATTTTTGGGCTAAATCGGGGAACTCACTGGTTTCTATGACATCAGCTTTTATCATGTTGCTTTCTATGGCTAACTTATGGGCTACTGCAGCTGCGGTTGGGCAATGTGGACACGTCAGGGTGACGAAAACTTGGATGTGAACAGGAGATTTGACGTCAGCTATAATTTGCTTGGTTTTATCCGACAGATCGGTTTTACCCTTTGAAACGTTAATTACCGCTTCAATCAACGTCTGCAGCTCATATCCGTATGGAATCCCGTAGATTCTAACGCCATTATCTTTCTTGCCAATTATTGCGAGTGCAGGAATCTTATCTATACCGTACTCTTTGGCTTTGGAACCATCAGCCATAAAATCGTAAACTTCCGTAGTGATTTTGTCGCTGAGAGTGGCAAGTTCCTGGGCGAGCTTTCTTGTATCTGAGCAGTATCGGCATTCAATCTCTTGAGTAAACATAATGATTTTTACTGGATCCACCAGTTTTTCCTTAAAATCGTTTTTTAAGAGAATTTTTTTGTCATCAGGAAGTAGACTCAAACTTTTTCCTCCATAAGGATGCCTGCCAAAGGCAACCACATTTAAACTCTGTTGTTTCCAGCATATAACTATGCAGTTGTAACGAATAAAAAACGAAACTCATATAAGAGTTTCAACGAAATTTTCTGTATTAAACTTTGGTTAGAATCGTGCTTTTGGAGGATAAAAAAATTGGTTAAAATTATACTAAAAGATGGAGTAAACTGGGTTGGCGTCGTCGACTGGAACATACGGGATTTCCACGGCTATATTACAAGTCGGGGAAGCAGCTACAACGCATACCTTATTCAGGATGAAAAAACAGCGTTAGTAGATACAGTGAAGGCAGCATTCTGCAACGAACTTATAGAACACATAGAAGAACACACCAGCTTTGAAAAAATCGACTACATAGTCGTTAACCATGTAGAAATGGACCACTCCAGCAGTCTTCCAACAATCGCTAAGCTGGCCAAGAACGCAAAAATCCTTTCTTCCGTACGCGGTAAAGAAGAACTTATCAAACATTATGGCACCGAATTTGAAAGGGTAGAAACTGTGAAATCAGGTGACACTTTAAAACTTGGAAAGAAAACCCTAACATTCTTAGAGGCACCAATGCTCCACTGGCCCGACAGCATGTTTACCTACGTCACGGGGAAAAACCTGCTGATACCCAATGACGCCTTCGGCCAGCATTACGCCACGGCTTTTCGCTTCAACGACGAGGTGGACCAGGACGAGCTCTACGAAGAAGCTCTAAAGTACTACGCCAACATTCTCACCCCTTTCAGCCCGCTTGTATCGAAAAAGATCGACGAGGTGCTGGCGCTCGGCCTGCCCGTCGACATGATCGCACCCAGCCACGGTGTCATCTGGCGCAAGGACCCCCTGCAGATCGTGAGAAAGTATAAGCAGTGGGCGACCCAGCAGCCTGCGAAAACCGCCGTGATCCTCTACGACACCATGTGGGAAGCGACTCGCAGAATGGCCGAGGCCGTGGGCGATGGCCTGGCAGCCGAGGGAGTGCCCTACAAGATATTCCACATGGCCGTCACGGACCGCAACGACGTCATCACGGAGATCTTCAAGACGAAGGCCGTCGTCATCGGCTCCCCCACGGTGAACCAGGGGGTTCTGCCCACGATCACCCCGATTCTCGAGGACCTGCGGGGGCTGCGGTTCCAGAACAAGATCGGCGCCGCCTTCGGCGCTTACGGCTGGAGCGGAGAATCGGTCAAGGTCATCGAAGAGCACCTCGGCCGCTGCAAGATACCCGTGGTCTGTCCCGGCGTGAAGGCCAAGTGGCAGCCGAAAACGGCCGATCTCGAAGCCTGCGCGAATCTGGGCAGAGAGGTGGCGAAGGCGGTGAAGGCGGCCTGAAGAAGGGGTCAGGGTATAGGGTCCAGGGTCCAGGGTCCAGGGTGTACTCTTCGTTGCTCTGCGCCGCTGCGATCGACATGTTGCAGGGATCGCTGTATCATATGAAATAACGAAACGGAACGAAAAGAAGGAAACATACGAGATAAACGAGATCAGTTTCCCCCGGGCGCAATTCCTCCGGAAGGATACAGCCGATGGCCGGG
>Ga0210091_1000021_pt1 | contig 15185 bp, 10 predicted proteins | sample WestPond_Cattail_5_FD_185581 | JGI IMG/M metagenome (GOLD analysis project Ga0210091, IMG submission 185581) | Wetland microbial communities from the San Francisco Bay, California, USA, that impact long-term carbon sequestration -... | ecosystem: Environmental > Aquatic > Marine > Wetlands ... | reverse complement strand
AAATGGCTAAGGAAAAGTTCGAGCGGACCAAACCGCACGTAAACGTAGGCACCATTGGACACGTTGACCACGGCAAGACCACCTTGACCGCGGCGATCACCACCATTCTGTCGAAGAAATTTGGCGGTGCGGCCAAGAAGTATGACGAGATTGACAGCTCGCCCGAAGAGAAGGCGCGCGGCATCACCATCAACACCGCGCACGTCGAATACGAGACTGCCAAGCGTCACTACGCCCACGTTGACTGCCCCGGTCACGCCGACTACGTCAAGAACATGATTACCGGTGCTGCCCAGATGGACGGCGCCGTCCTCGTCGTGTCGGCTGCTGACGGCCCCATGCCGCAGACCCGCGAGCACATCCTGCTTGCGCGTCAGGTTGGCGTGCCCTACATCATCGTCTACATGAACAAGGCCGACATGGTCGACGACGCCGAACTGCTCGAACTTGTCGAAATGGAGATCCGCGAACTGCTCTCCAAGTACGACTTCCCTGGCGACGACACCCCCATCATCATCGGTAGCGCCCTGAAAGCCCTCGAAGGCGACCAGAGCGACATTGGCGAGCCCAGCATCATGAAGCTGGCTGATGCCCTCGACTCCTACATCCCCGAGCCCGAGCGCGCCATCGACCGTCCCTTCCTGATGCCTGTTGAAGACGTCTTCTCCATCTCCGGTCGCGGCACCGTCGTCACCGGTCGTATCGAGCGTGGTGTCATCAAGGTCGGCGAAGAAATTGAAATCGTCGGCATCAGCCCCACCCTCAAGACCACCTGCACTGGCGTCGAGATGTTCCGCAAGCTGCTCGACCAGGGTCAGGCGGGCGACAACGTCGGCGTCCTGCTGCGCGGCACCAAGCGCGAAGAAGTCCAGCGCGGCCAGGTACTGGCCAAGCCCGGCTCCATCAAGCCGCACACCAAGTTCAGCGCCGAGATCTACGTGCTGTCGAAGGACGAAGGCGGTCGCCACACCCCGTTCTTCAATGGCTACCGTCCGCAGTTCTACTTCCGCACCACCGACGTCACCGGCAGCATCGAGTTGCCGGCGGGCACCGAGATGGTGATGCCTGGCGACAACGTCAGCATCAAGGTGTCCTTGATTGCTCCCATCGCCATGGACGAAGGGCTGCGTTTCGCCATCCGCGAAGGCGGCCGCACCGTCGGTGCAGGCGTCGTGGCCAAAATCGAAGAGTAGTAGTAGGTCGGGCGGTTTTATAAGTAAGAAGGCGGGGTTTGGTGACGCGCGGTGCGCACTGAAACTCGTCCTTGGACGAATACAGGCCAATAGCTCAATTGGTAGAGCGTCGGTCTCCAAAACCGAAGGTTGGGGGTTCGAGACCCTCTTGGCCTGCCACAGGATAAGCCGTAAGGCGCACAGCATTCATGGCTGACAAAATCAAGCTGCTGGTAGCGGTATTGCTGGTCATCGCAGGATTGGCCGGCTTTTATTTTTTTGCGGATGCGCCCACCGTGGTGCGCGTGTTGTCGGTGATCGCGGGCGTGGTGCTGGCCGGAGTCGTGGCCGGCACGTCCAGTTCGGGCAGGCAGTTTTTCCGTTTCGCGCTCGATGCGCGTGACGAGGCCAAGAAGGTTGTTTGGCCGACCCGCAAGGAGACCATCCAGATGACCGGCGTGGTCATGGCTTTTGTGGTCGTGATGGCGCTCTTTCTGTGGGCGGTGGACGGCGTTTTGTTGTGGCTGGTCAAGTTGGCCATGGGACAGGGGAGTTGAGTATGCGTTGGTATGTGGTTCATGCCTACTCCGGCTTCGAGAAAAGCGTGGCGCGCAACCTGGCTGAGCGCATCGAGCGTGCGGGCATGAAGGATCGCTTTGGCGAGATCATGGTGCCGGTCGAGGAAGTGGTGGAAATGAAAGCGGGGCAGAAGAAGACTGCCGAGCGCAAGTTTTTCCCCGGCTACGTTTTGGTGCAGATGGAGATGGACGACGAGACCTGGCACCTGGTGAAGAGTACGCCCAAGGTCACCGGATTCGTTGGCGGCACGGCAAACAAGCCTGCTCCCATCTCGGAAAAGGAAGTGCAGGCCATACTCGACCAGATGCGCGAGGGCGTGGAAAAACCCAAGCCCAAGGTGTTGTTCGAAGTGGGCGAGTCGGTGCGGGTCATCGATGGTCCGTTTACCGACTTCAATGGCAATGTGGAAGAAGTGAATTACGACAAGAGCAAGTTGCGCGTGTCGGTAATGATTTTTGGCCGGGCGACGCCTGTGGAACTGGGCTTCGGTCAGGTCGAAAAAAGCTAGTCCAGGCCGGAGCCTGGCTGGTTAAGGCTGGTCCGGCGTCAGGCCGGAAGGTGTAGGAGAGGAGCGCGAGTAGGGCAACCCAAAGCGCGTTGGTACTCATTTAATAGGAGCCATCATGGCAAAGAAGATTGTCGGCTATATCAAGCTGCAAGTGCCGGCGGGTAAAGCCAACCCGTCGCCGCCCATCGGTCCCGCGCTGGGTCAGCGCGGCCTCAATATCATGGAATTCTGCAAGGCATTCAACGCCAAGACGCAGGGCATGGAGCCTGGTCTGCCGATTCCGGTGGTGATCACTGCGTTTGCGGACAAGAGCTTCACCTTCATCATGAAGACGCCGCCCGCGACGGTGCTGATCAAGAAAGCGATCAAGCTCGACAAGGGCAGCGCCAAGCCGCACCTCGACAAGGTGGGTACCATCACCCGCGCGCAGCTGGAAGAAATCGCCAAGACCAAAGAGCCCGACCTGACCGCGGCAAACATGGACGCTGCGGTGCGCACCATTGCTGGCACAGCCCGTTCCATGGGCATTATCGTGGAGGGAGTCTGACATGGCTAATGCATCCAAGCGCTTGCGCGCACTCAAGGAAAAAATCGACCGCAACCGCAACTACCCGGTTGCCGATGCCCTGCAACTGGTCAAGGAAACTGCAACCGCCAAGTTCGACGAGTCGATCGATATCGCGGTGAACCTCGGCGTCGATGCCCGTAAATCCGACCAGATGGTGCGTGGCGCCGTCGTGCTGCCGAAAGGGATCGGCAAGACCATTCGCGTGGCCGTGTTCGCCCAGGGCGACAACGTGCAAAAGGCAAAAGACGCCGGCGCTGACATTGTCGGCTTTGACGACCTTGCCGCCGAAATCAAGGCTGGCAAGATGGACTTCGACGTGGTGATCGCCACCCCAGACGCAATGCGCGTGGTCGGTCAGCTCGGTCAGATTCTGGGCCCGCGCGGCCTGATGCCGAACCCGAAAGTGGGCACGGTTTCCCCGGACGTGGTCGGCGCGGTGAAGAACGCCAAGGCGGGCCAGGTGCAGTACCGCACCGACAAGGGCGGCATCGTGCATTGCACCATCGGTCGTGCCTCGTTCGCGGTTGAAGATCTGAAAGAGAATCTGGTCGCATTGCTGGATGCGCTGCAGCGCGCCAAGCCGGCCAGTTCCAAGGGCATTTATTTCAAGCGTCTGTCGGTGTCCAGCACCATGGGCGTGGGCGTACGCGTTGACCAGGCCAGCGTCAACGCGTGAGTTATTGATTGCGGGCACCTTGTTTTAAAGGTGCCCGAGTGAACTTTGGGCCGTCGACCGGATGTTCGGCTGACGGGTTGTCAAAGACCGTAGGTATCCGCAAGGATTTAATTTGGACGAGGTGGCAAATGGGTGACGGCGTTTTTATCCTCTGCTTGCGCCAAGAAGAAACCTACGCAGATGGCGTTCCCCAGCAGGATTTTCCTGTCAAGGTCGCCAGCCGGAGCACCCGTGGGCACAAGCGGGCAATGCTCCGTAACTGAGAAGGAGGTAAGACCTTGAGTCTGAATCTTGAAGAAAAGAAAGCCGTCGTTGCTGAAGTGTCCTCGCAGGTTGCGGGCGCCCAGACGGTTGTCGTAGCCGAATACCGTGGCATCACGGTGGAAGACATGACCCAGCTGCGCGCGAAGGCACGCAAGGAAGGGGTCTATCTGCGCGTGTTGAAAAACACGCTGGTGCGCCGCGCGATCGCGGATACGCCGTTTGCAGGCATGGCCGACCAGCTGGTCGGCCCGCTTGCCTATGGTATTTCCAGGGATCCCGTGGCCGCGGCCAAGGTGATGCACGAGTTCGCCAAGACCAATGACAAGTTCGTCATCAAGGCCGGTGCCATGCCCAACTTCATCATGTCCGCCAAGGATGTGGGGAATCTGGCCAGCATGCCCAGCCGCGAGGAACTGTTGTCCAAGCTCTTGGGCACCATGCAGGCCCCGATCGCACAATTTGTTCGCACGCTCAATGAAGTGCCGACCAAATTCGTTCGCGGGCTGGCGGCAGTGCGCGACAAGCAGGCTGCCTAGCTAGGTGGTCTGTCGACGTCCGAATCGACGATATTGTTTTTTTAATCTGAAGCAAATTGACAGGAGTAATACAAATGGCTGTTTCTAAAGCTGAAATTCTCGACGCTATTGCCAGCATGACCGTGCTGGATCTGTCCGAGCTGATCAAAGAGATGGAAGAAAAGTTTGGCGTTTCTGCTGCTGCCGCTGCAGTGGCCGTGGCTGCCCCCGCCGCTGGTGGTGGTGCCGCTGTTGCTGAAGAGCAGACCGAGTTCACCGTGATGCTGAACTCCGCTGGCGAAAAGAAAGTGGAAGTCATCAAAGTGGTGCGTGCTGCCACCGGTCTGGGCCTGAAAGAAGCCAAGGACCTGGTCGACGGCGCGCCCAAGGCTGTGAAGGAAGGCGTGTCCAAGGCAGATGCCGACGCGCTGAAAAAGCAGTTGGAAGAAGCTGGCGCCGCTGTCGAAGTCAAATAAGTCACGGACCCCAGGGCGGTGCGTGCAAGCGCTCCGCCTGCTTTCGGTGACGCATTTATATCGATCGTATGCTGCGGGGCGACCCGCGGCAGACGCAAGCAGCAAATACCCGGAACCCGGAATCGGCTTCCGGGTCATTTGCTTTTTGCGTGTGCCCCGTAAAGGGACTCCGACTTTCTGCGGGCTGAAGCCCGTGAAAGGTCGTATGCCCCACAAAGCACTGGCCGTAACCCACGTGCCAGCGCGCCCCTGATCGTCAAGGAGACCCCATGGCTTATACCTTTACCGAGAAAAAACGTCTGCGCAAGAGCTTTGCTAGCCGGACCAACACCCTTCCGGTGCCTTTTCTTCTGGCGACCCAGCTTGAGTCTTATCGTGCTTTTCTGCAGGAAGGCCGTTCGCGCGACGAGCGCCTGAATGAGGGGCTGCAAGCCGCCTTTACTTCTATTTTCCCGATCGTCAGCCACAGCGGCAATGCCCGCCTGGAATACGTCAGCTACCTGCTGGGCGAACCGGTATTCGATATCAAGGAATGCCAGCAACGCGGCCTGACCTATTGTGCGCCGCTGCGTGCCAAGGTTCGCCTCGTTATCATGGACAAGGAAGCGTCCAAGCCGACCATCAAGGAGGTCAAGGAGCAGGAAGTCTATATGGGCGAGATTCCGCTCATGACCCCGACCGGTTCGTTCGTGATCAACGGCACCGAGCGCGTCATCGTCTCGCAGCTGCATCGTTCACCCGGCGTGTTCTTCGAGCACGACCGCGGCAAAACCCACAGTTCAGGCAAACTGCTGTTTTCGGCACGCGTGATTCCCTACCGCGGCTCGTGGCTGGATTTCGAGTTCGACGCCAAGGACATCCTGTTCTTCCGCGTCGACCGTCGCCGCAAGATGCCGGTCACTATCCTGTTGAAGGCGCTGGGATACACTCCAGGGGCCATTCTGGACGATTTCTTCAGCAAGGACACGTTCTACATCAACACCCAGGGTGTGCAGTTCGAACTGGTACCCGAGCGCCTGCGCGGCGAAATCGCGCGTTTCGACATCTGCGGCAAGGATGATCATGTCATCGTCGCCAAGGACAAGCGCATTACCGCCAAGCACATTCGCGAACTGGATGCTGCCGGTGTCAAGAAGTGGGCCGTGCCGGCCGAGTTCGTGGTCGGCCGCGTGCTGGCGCACGATGTGGTGGACAAGAGTACCGGCGAACTGGTGGCACGCGCCAATGACGAGATCACCGAGGAACTCCTGACCAAACTGGCGGCTGCGGGAGTCGACAAGTTCAATACCCTGTACACCAACGATCTTGACCATGGTGCGTTCGTCTCGCAGACGCTGCGTACTGACGACACCGCCGACGAATACGCTGCCAAGGTTGCGATCTACCGCATGATGCGTCCGGGCGAGCCGCCTACCGAAGATGCGGTGAATGCCCTGTTCGGCAATCTGTTCTTCAGCGAAGACCGCTACGACCTGTCGGCCGTGGGCCGCATGAAGTTCAACCGTCGGATTGGCCGCGACGAACTGACCGGCTCCGGCACGCTGTCGACCGAAGACATCGTGGCCGTGATCAAGATCCTGGTTGAGCTGCGCAACGGCCGCGGCGAGATCGACGACATCGACCACCTCGGCAACCGTCGTGTGCGTTCTGTCGGCGAACTGGCGGAAAACCAGTTCCGCGCCGGACTGGTGCGCGTCGAGCGCGCAGTGCGTGAGCGTCTGTCGCAGGCGGAATCCGACAACCTGATGCCGCATGATCTGATCAACGCCAAGCCGGTTTCGGCGGCGATCAAGGAATTCTTTGGTTCCAGCCAGTTGTCGCAATTCATGGACCAGACCAACCCGCTGTCCGAAATTACCCACAAGCGCCGGGTTTCCGCGCTGGGTCCGGGTGATCTGACGCGCGAACGGGCCGGCTTCGAGGTGCGCGACGTGCACCCGACCCACTACGGCCGCGTGTGTCCGATTGAAACACCGGAAGGCCCGAACATCGGCCTGATCAACTCGCTGGCCTTGTTCGCCCGGACCAACTGGTATGGTTTCATCGAAACCCCGTACCGCAAAGTAGTCAATAACAAGGTGACAGACGAAATTGACTACCTGTCGGCGATCGAGGAGAGCAAGTTCGTGATCGCGCAGGCCAACGCCGATCTCGATGCCAAGAACAAGTTCAAGGACGATCTGGTTTCGTGCCGCTACAAGAATGAATTCACGCTGTCGACGCCCGATCGCATCGAATACATGGACGTGGCGCCGGCGCAGATCGTGTCGGTCGCGGCCTCGCTGATTCCGTTCCTCGAACATGACGACGCCAACCGCGCGCTGATGGGCTCGAACATGCAGCGTCAGGCGGTGCCGTGCCTGCGTCCCGAGAAACCCTTTGTCGGCACCGGCATCGAGCGCACTGCTGCGGTCGACTCCGGTACGGTCGTGACCGCGTATCGCGGAGGCATTGTCGATTACATCGACGCCAGCCGCATCGTGATCCGGGTGCACGACGAAGAGGCGCGTGCCGGCGAAGTGGGCGTGGACATCTACTCGCTGATCAAGTACACGCGTTCCAACCAGAATACCAACATCAACCAACGTCCGCTGGTGAAGGTGGGTGACGTCATTGCCCGTGGCGATGTGATCGCAGACGGCGCTTCGACAGACATGGGTGAACTGGCGCTGGGGCAGAACATGCTGGTCGCCTTCATGCCCTGGAACGGCTACAACTTCGAAGACTCCATCCTCATCAACGAGAAAGTGGTCGCCGAAGATCGCTACACTTCGATCCACATCGAGGAACTCTCGGTCGTGGCGCGTGACACCAAGCTTGGACCGGAAGAAATCACCCGCGACATCTCCAACCTGGCCGAGCGACAGTTGGGCCGTCTGGATGACTCCGGCATCATCGCCATCGGCGCCGAAGTCGAAGCCGGTGACGTGCTGGTCGGCAAGGTGACGCCCAAGGGCGAAACCCAGCTGACCCCGGAAGAAAAGCTGCTGCGCGCCATCTTCGGCGAGAAGGCATCCGACGTGAAGGACACCAGCCTCAAGGTTCCGTCCGGCATGTCAGGCGTGGTGATCGATGTTCAGGTGTTCACCCGCGAAGGCATCGAGCGCGACAAACGTGCGCAGTCGATCATCGATACGCAACTGGCCGAGTACAAGAAGGATCTGACCGACCGCATGCGTATCGTGGAAGACGATACTTTTGCGCGTCTGGAAAAACTGCTGCACCTGAAGGTCGCCAACGGCGGTCCGAAGAAACTCGCCAAGGGTAGCAAGATCACCCGGGATTATCTGGAATCGGTGAACCGCCACGACTGGTTCGACATCCGTCTGGCCGACGACGAAGCCAGCCGTCAAGTCGAGTCGCTTAAGGACAGCCTCACGCAAAAGCGCATCGAATTCGATGCCATGTTCGAAGAGAAGAAGAAAAAGCTCACCGCCGGCGATGAACTGCCGCCCGGCGTGCAGAAGATGGTCAAGGTCTATCTGGCGGTCAAACGCCGTTTGCAGCCCGGCGACAAGATGGCCGGTCGTCACGGCAACAAGGGTGTGGTGTCGAAAATCGTACCGGTCGAGGACATGCCTTTCATGGCCGACGGCCGTCCGGTCGACATCGTGCTGAACCCGCTTGGCGTGCCGTCGCGGATGAACGTTGGCCAGATTCTGGAAACGCACCTCGGCTGGGCAGCCAAGGGGCTGGGCGAGAAAATCGGCCAGATGCTGGCGGCGCAGACCAAGTCGCTGGTGAAGGATCTGCGCAATTTCCTGAAGCAGATTTATAACCAGTCGGGCAAGTCGGAAGACATCGACAGCTTCACCGACGAGGAAGTGATCGAACTGGGACGCAATCTGCAAAAAGGGGTGCCGTTTGCCTCACCCGTATTCGACGGTGCCTCGGAAGAGGAAATCCGCCGCATGCTGACGCTGGCCGGGTTGCCTGAGGGCGGTCAGGTGACGCTGTACGACGGCCGTACCGGCGAAGCCTTCGACCGTCAGGTGACGGTAGGCTACAAGCACGTGCTGAAGCTGCACCACCTGGTCGACGACAAGATGCACGCGCGCTCCACCGGACCATACAGCCTGGTTACCCAGCAGCCGCTGGGTGGCAAGGCGCAGTTCGGCGGCCAGCGCTTCGGCGAAATGGAAGTCTGGGCACTGGAAGCCTACGGCGCATCCTACGTGCTGCAGGAAATGCTGACGGTGAAGTCCGACGATGTGAACGGCCGTACCAAGGTGTACGAGAATATCGTCAAGGGCGACCACAAGATCGAGGCGGGCATGCCGGAATCCTTCAACGTGCTGGTGAAGGAAATCCGTTCGCTGGGCATCGACATCGATCTGGAACGTTATTAATTTAGGGGTGAGGACACAGCCATGAAAGCATTGTTGGATCTTTTCAAGCAGGCCACCCACGAGGAAGAGTTCGACGCCATCAAGATTGGCCTGGCGTCGCCGGAGAAAATCCGCTCCTGGTCGTACGGCGAAGTTAAAAAGCCGGAAACTATCAACTACCGTACCTTCAAGCCGGAGCGCGACGGCCTGTTTTGCGCCAAGATCTTCGGCCCGGTCAAGGATTACGAATGTCTGTGCGGCAAGTACAAGCGCCTCAAGCACCGCGGTGTGATCTGCGAGAAGTGCGGCGTCGAAGTCACATTGTCGAAGGTACGCCGTGAACGCATGGCGCATATCGAACTGGCCTCGCCGGTTGCGCACATCTGGTTCCTGAAGTCCCTGCCCAGCCGTCTGGGCATGGTGCTCGACATGACGCTGCGCGACATCGAGCGTGTGCTCTACTTCGAAGGCTTCATGGTGGTCGAGCCCGGCATGACGCCGCTCAACCGTGGTCAGTTGCTGACCGAGGAAGACTATCTTTCCAAGCTGGAAGAATACGGTGACGAATTCAAGGCGCTAATGGGTGCGGAAGCCGTGCGCGAATTATTGCGCTCGCTCGACCTGCACACCGAGGTGGAAACCCTGCATGCGGAAATCAGCAAAACCGGTTCCGATACCAAGCTGAAGAAGCTGTCGAAGCGGCTGAAGATTCTCGAAGGTTTCCAGAAGTCCGGCATCAAGCCCGAGTGGATGATCCTCGAAGTGCTGCCGGTGCTGCCGCCCGAATTGCGTCCGCTGGTGCCGCTGGACGGCGGCCGTTTCGCGACCTCCGATCTGAACGATCTGTATCGCCGTGTCATCAACCGCAACAATCGGTTGAAGCGACTGCTGGAACTGAAGGCGCCCGAAATCATCGTGCGCAACGAAAAGCGCATGCTGCAGGAATCGGTCGATTCCCTGCTCGACAACGGCCGTCGCGGCAAGGCGATGACCGGCGCCAACAAGCGTCCGCTGAAATCGCTGGCCGACATGATCAAGGGCAAGAGCGGCCGCTTCCGTCAGAACCTGCTGGGCAAGCGCGTCGACTATTCCGGTCGCTCCGTCATCGTGGTGGGCCCGACCCTGAAACTGCATCAGTGCGGGCTGCCGAAGAAGATGGCGCTGGAACTGTTCAAGCCCTTCATCTTCAATCGCCTTGAAGTGCTGGGACTGGCGACCACGATCAAGGCCGCCAAAAAAATGGTGGAAGACGAAGAGCCGATCGTGTGGGATCTGCTGGAAGAAGTCATCCGCGAGCATCCGGTCATGCTGAACCGCGCACCGACGCTGCACCGCCTGGGTATCCAGGCGTTCGAGCCGGTGCTGATCGAAGGCAAGGCGATCCAGTTGCATCCGCTGGTGTGCGCGGCGTTCAACGCCGACTTCGACGGCGACCAGATGGCCGTCCACGTGCCGCTGTCGCTGGAAGCGCAGGCCGAAGCACGCACCCTGATGCTGGCTTCGAACAACGTGCTGTCGCCCGCCAACGGCGAACCCATCATCGTGCCGTCGCAGGATATCGTGCTGGGCCTGTATTACATGACGCGCGAGAAGATCAACGCCAAGGGCGAAGGCATGATGTTTGCCGACGTCACCGAAGCGCGCCGCGCCTACGACAACCGCGAGGCGGAGCTGCATGCCCGTGTCACGGTGCGCATCAAGGAAGTGACGCTGGACGCCGACAAGAACCGCGTCGAAACGGTCAAGCGGGTGGAAACCACGCTGGGTCGCGCGTTGCTGTCCGAGATCCTGCCGCCGGGCCTGCCGTTCAGCTTCGTCGACAAGTCGCTGAAGAAAAAGGAGATTTCCAAACTGATCAACGCCAGTTTCCGGCGTTGCGGGCTGCGTGAGACGGTGCTGCTGGCGGACAAGCTGATGTATACCGGCTTTACCTACGCAACCCGCTCGGGCATGTCGATTGCGATCAAGGACATGCTGATCCCGAACGAGAAGCATCAGATTCTGGATGCTTCCGAGGCGGAAGTGAAGGAGATCGAATCGCAGTACACCTCGGGTCTGGTGACCCAGGGCGAGCGCTACAACAAGGTGGTCGACATCTGGGGCCGGGCAGGCGACGCGATCGCCAAGGCGATGATGGGTCAGCTGGGCGGCGAGAAAGTCACTGACCGTCACGGCAAGGAGGTCACCCAGGAATCGTTCAACGCGATTTACATGATGGCAGACTCGGGTGCGCGCGGTTCCGCTGCGCAGATTCGTCAGCTCGCCGGCATGCGCGGCCTGATGGCCAAGCCGGACGGCTCCATCATCGAGACGCCGATTACCGCGAACTTCCGCGAAGGCCTCAACATGCTGCAGTACTTCATCTCGACCCACGGCGCACGCAAGGGTCTGGCCGATACCGCGCTGAAAACCGCGAACTCCGGCTACCTGACACGCCGTCTGGTCGACGTGACCCAGGATCTGGTGGTCATCGAGGATGATTGCGGCACCAAGAACGGCCTGGTCGTGAAAGCACTGGTTGAAGGCGGTGAAGTGGTCGAGGCTCTGCGTGAACGCATTCTGGGTCGCGTCGCCGCCAGCGACATCATTCATCCCGAAACCCAGGAAACCGTGTTCGAAGCGGGCACGCTGCTTTCCGAGGACGTGTGCGACACCATTGAATCACTGGGTATCGACGAGGTGAAAGTGCGCACCCCGCTGACCTGCGAAACGCGCTTCGGCCTGTGTGCCCAATGCTACGGCCGCGATCTGGGTCGCGGTTATCTGGTCAACGCCGGCGAGGCGGTTGGCGTCATCGCCGCACAGTCGATCGGCGAACCGGGCACCCAGCTCACCATGCGGACTTTCCACATCGGCGGCGCCGCATCGCGTTCTGCCGCAGCCAGCCAGCTCGAAGCCAAGTCCAACGGCACGGTGCAGTACACTGCGGGCATGCGTTATGTGACCAATGCCCGCAAGGAGCTGGTGGCCATTTCGCGCAGCGGCGAAATCATCATTGCGGACGACAGCGGTCGTGAGCGGGAACGTCACAAGGTGCCGTATGGCGCCACCCTGATGGTAACCGACGGTTCCAAGATCAAGGCCGGCGCCGTGCTGGCCACCTGGGATCCGCACACCCGTCCCATCATCACTGAATATGCCGGCCAAATCCGCTTCGAGAATATCGAGGAGGGCGTTACCGTGGCCAAGCAGCTGGACGATGTCACCGGCCTCTCCACGCTGGTGGTGGTCGATCCCAAGCGCAAGGCCAGCAGCGCCGCCAAAGGCGTGCGCCCGCAGGTCAAGCTGCTGGACGAGACGGGCAACGAAATCAAGATCGCGGGTACCGACACCCTGGTCAACATCACCTTCCAGATCGGCTCCATCATTACCGTGAAGAACGGACAGGATGTGGCGGTGGGCGATGTGATCGCACGGATCCCGCAGGAAACCTCGAAAACCCGCGACATCACCGGCGGTTTGCCGCGCGTGGCCGAACTGTTTGAAGCGCGTTCGCCGAAAGACGCCGGAGTGTTGGCAGAAGTTACCGGTACCGTCTCCTTCGGCAAGGACACCAAGGGCAAGCAGCGTCTGGTCATCACTGACATGGACGGCGTGGCGCACGAATATCTGATCACCAAAGAGAAGCATGTGACCGCCCACGACGGCCAGATCGTCCAGAAGGGTGAAATGATCGTCGACGGTCCGGTCGATCCGCACGACATCCTGCGTCTGCAGGGGGTGGAAGCTCTGGCGCGTTACATCACCGACGAGGTGCAGGACGTGTACCGTCTGCAGGGGGTGAAGATCAACGACAAGCACATCGAGGTTATCGTGCGTCAGATGCTGCGCCGTGTCACGGTTGTGGACCCGGGCAATACAGGCCTCATCCCCGGGGAGGGGGTCGAGCGCTCGGAAGTGCTGCAGATCAATGACGAGATGGTGGCTGCGGGCAAGGAACCGGCCACCTACGATCCCATTTTGCTGGGCATCACCAAGGCCTCGCTGTCCACCGATTCCTTTATTTCGGCGGCATCCTTCCAGGAAACCACGCGGGTGTTGACCGAAGCGGCCATCATGGGCAAGCGGGACGAGTTGCGCGGCCTGAAGGAAAACGTGATTGTCGGACGTCTGATCCCGGCAGGCACTGGTCTGGCTTACCACAACACCCGTCGCCGTCAGGCAGCCGGGGAAGATCTGGGTGCTGAACATCTGATCGAGGGCGGAGACGTGAATCCGGCCGAGAATCAGGAAGTGGCTTGACAGGGGGAGGGCTCTCCCCTAAAATCACGCGTCTTTTTCCGGCCGCAAGTTCACCGGAAAGCGCAGGACTGTAGCCCGGGACGGCGCATAGCCGTCCCGCTTGTTTTAGAAACGATACGCTCACCTTAATTTTTCGGAATTTTTGACATGCCAACGATTAACCAGCTGATCCGCAAGCCGCGCCAGGCACCGGTGGAAAAGAGCAAGGTTCCGGCCCTGAAGGCCTGCCCGCAACGCCGCGGTGTGTGCACCCGTGTGTACACCACGACGCCCAAGAAGCCGAACTCCGCCTTGCGTAAGGTATGCAAGGTCAAGCTCACCAGTGGCTTCGAGGTCATCAGCTACATCGGCGGCGAGGGCCACAACCTGCAGGAGCACTCGGTTGTGCTGGTACGCGGCGGCCGGGTCAAGGATTTGCCGGGTGTGCGTTACCACACCGTGCGCGGTAGCCTGGATACCGCTGGCGTGAAGGATCGCAAGCAGTCGCGTTCGAAGTACGGCGCCAAGCGCCCGAAAAAGGCCTGATTGAAATCGGCCCCCGCAAAAAGCTCAACTAGATAGAGAGACAGGAACCATGCCCCGTCGTCGCGAAGTACCCAAACGTGAAATTCTGCCTGATCCGAAATTCGGCAATCAGGAAGTTTCGAAATTCATGAACGTCGTCATGTCCAGCGGCAAGAAGTCGGTCGCTGAGCGCATCGTCTATGGCGCGTTCGAGCGGATCACCAGCAAGTCCGACAAGGATCCGCTGGAAGTTTTCAGCACCGCGCTGAACAATGCCCGTCCGCTGGTCGAGGTGAAGAGCCGTCGTGTCGGCGGTGCCAACTATCAGGTGCCGGTCGAGGTGCGATCGAGTCGTCGCACCGCCCTGGCGATGCGTTGGCTGAAGGACGCGGCGCGCAAGCGTGGCGAAAAATCCATGGGCGCCCGTTTGGCGGGCGAGTTGCTGGATGCTGCTGAAGGCCGCGGCGGCGCAGTGAAAAAGCGTGAAGAAGTGCACCGTATGGCTGAGGCCAACAAGGCCTTCTCGCATTTCCGCTTCTAACCCCAAACTAATTATTGGCAGGTATTTACCGTGGCTCGCGCAACTCCAATCGAACGCTATCGCAATATTGGCATTTCTGCCCACATTGACGCTGGCAAAACCACCACCACCGAACGCGTCCTGTTCTACACTGGCGTGTCGCACAAGATTGGCGAAGTCCATGATGGCGCGGCCACCATGGACTGGATGGAGCAGGAGCAAGAGCGCGGCATTACCATTACCTCGGCGGCCACCACCTGTTTCTGGAAGGGGATGGACGGCAAGTTTCCCGAGCACCGCATCAATATCATCGACACCCCGGGTCACGTTGACTTCACCATTGAGGTCGAGCGTTCGATGCGCGTGCTGGACGGCGCGTGCATGGTCTACTGCGCGGTGGGTGGCGTGCAGCCGCAGTCCGAAACCGTGTGGCGCCAGGCCAACAAATATGGCGTGCCGCGCTTGGCGTTTGTCAACAAGATGGACCGTTCCGGCGCTGACTTCTTCAAGGTTTATGACCAGATGCGTTTGCGTCTGAAAGCCAACCCGGTGCCAATTCAGGTGCCGATCGGCGCCGAAGACAACTTCGAGGGGGTGGTCGATCTTGTCAAGATGAAGGCGATCTATTGGGATGAGGCCAGCCAGGGCATGAAGTTCGACCTGCGCGACGTGCCGTCCAATCTGCTGGATACGTGCAAAAAATGGCGCGAAGCCATGGTCGAGGCGGCCGCGGAGTCGTCCGAAGAGATGATGAACAAGTACCTTGAAGAGGGTGATCTCTCCGAGGCGGATATTATTGCCGGTCTGCGTGCGCGCACCATCGCCAGTGAGAT
>Ga0210091_1000020_pt1 | contig 15274 bp, 15 predicted proteins | sample WestPond_Cattail_5_FD_185581 | JGI IMG/M metagenome (GOLD analysis project Ga0210091, IMG submission 185581) | Wetland microbial communities from the San Francisco Bay, California, USA, that impact long-term carbon sequestration -... | ecosystem: Environmental > Aquatic > Marine > Wetlands ... | reverse complement strand
GGTCATGAACCCTCTTCCTTTATCTTCCTCCTTCACCATATCCAGATTAATGATAAGCGATTCAACGGTAGACCTTCTTACTCTTATCAAATCCCACAATCCCGACCAGAAGAGGCCAATCTCCCTGGTACGGCAGGATCATTCTGCATTTTACGAGACAATGCAGGACGATCGGGGAGAATACATGATTACCGAACGTGTGGAGATCTCTAAGGGTGTCTATGGCTACTGGATCAATGTTCCGGAAGTGGTGACGGGTCATACAATTCTTTTTTTCCATGGTGGTGGTTTCACGTTTGGCTCGACAAAAGACCATCTGGGATTGTGTATCCGGATTGCCAGGGCCACCCAGGCGCAGGTTTTCTCTGTCGATTACCGGCTGGCCCCGGAAAATGTTTTTCCCGCAGCAGTTGAAGATGCTCTCGATGCGTACCGTTACCTTGTAACTCATGGTACCATGCCACACCGCATTATTCCTGTTGGAATTTCCGCCGGAGGAACGCTTGTTCTCGACCTTCTGATATCCGCACGCGATCGGAAATTGCCTCTTCCCCTTGCCGGGATCTGCATGTCACCTGTCGTGGACATGCTATTCACCGGGGAGTCGGTGAAAAAGAACCTGGAAAATGACTGGCTCTCCCTGGAAAGACTCGAAGCAACCCGAACTGTGTATCTCGCCGGGCATGACCCAAAAGATCCCCTTGCATCCCCCGTCTTCGCACATCTGAGCGGTCTCCCCCGGCTCTATGTTCAGGCAGGCACCCATGAATTATTGTTATCTGATATTGCCACGTTCGTTGAGAAGGCACGCTGGGCAGGAGTACCTGTCCAGTTCGAACTCTGGGAGGGGATGTTCCACTGCTGGCAGGTGTTTGCCCAGGAGATACCCGAAGGTCAGCGGGCAATCGACAATATTGGGACATATGCCAAGGACACGTTGAACCGGTAACCCGTGAAACTACACAATACTTTTTTTTAAGCAGACCTCCATTTGTTGAACTGTATGATCCGTGGAATCACTCACTTCTCTCTCGTGATTGTTGTGATCCTGCTTCAGATTACACCCGCTTCAGCCATTATGACACTCACCAATGTGTCCTACGTTCCCGACCCCCCGCTTCTTATCAACAGGCAACAGCATGTGACGGCTCATTACTATGTCGGCCCTTCCGGTGCAACCACGTTCATCCCGGGTCACCAGCTTCAGATGCAGACTGAGCTTGTGAATGCACAATGGAATATCCAGATCCTTGTCGATGGCCGAAATGCCGCCCGGCAGAGTGCCTTGGGTTCAACCGTGTTTGTAAACGGGGCCCTCCTCTCGTATTCCACAAACCAGGACGTCTCACTTGATGTCACTATTGATGGACTCGTCCCCCAGGAGCAGGCAACTCAGGTAATGGTACTGCTGGTAAAAGAGATGGATAATTCCGGCAGTGTGGTTCCGGGCAGTTCGATCTTGATCAGCCAGCCGGTGGCGGGGCAACCGGCGACCAGCTCGCAGACGGTACTTTCCACACCCGCTCCTGCTTTTATTCTGCCATCCCCGACAAAGTCCACAGGATTTACGGTGAGTTCCGGTATTTTCGCCACCGGCCTCCTATTTTTACTGTTTTTCAGGCGCGGCAGGTAACTGCGCCGGGCCCAGCTATCCATACCTTTACGCCCCCCGACTTCCTACGCCTTATATGGATACTGATGCAGCCTGGGAAGCGCTCCCCGGGAAAACCTCTGCAGAGAAACTTGGATCTCTTGGTGTAACAAGAAATGGAACGCTCGACATTCGCATGCTGGATGAGATCAGCCGCTCGTACGGCATCGAGGTCTTCTTATTTTTTGAAGAAGATCTCGCACGCACCCGTACAATCGAATCAGTTCTGGAAGAATTTGATATATTCCCGGAGTACGGGCGCCCATACATCACTATTGAAAGTTTCCTCCGGTTCACCAGGGAGAATGATCCTTCGTTTGAGCGGACAATGCGTGAGCTTCCGCTTATGATAGAGGTCGTTACTATTGGCGAAAGGCATTCATCCGACCGAGGAACAACAAACCGTTACATTTCCGGGCTGATGCCGTTTCTGGATGAACTGGACGTCGATGCGGAATCATTATCGTGATCAATGTATCTTTTTATCAACTCTTGGTTAACCTCTGATTTTTCGTATGAACAAAAGAGAGAACAGTACGATCATTATGGACCGGCAATCCCCCAACCCCCCCCTTAAGCGGGAACTTGGCCTTCCTGAAGTAACGCTGTCTGGTGTGGGGATCATTCTCGGTGCCGGCATCTATGTTCTTATCGGGCCGGCAGCCGGACTGGCCGGCAATGCAATCTGGCTCGCGTTTTGTCTTTCAGCTATAATGGCACTGCTTACCGGACTGAGCTATGCAGAGCTTTCTTCCATGTTCCCAAAAGCAGGGGCAGAGTATGATTATGTAACGAACGCTTTTAATTCGCGGCTTGCATTTGTCATTGGCTGGCTGGTTTTTCTTTCCGGAGTCCTTGCAGCTGCCACGGTGGCACTCGGTTTTGCAGGATATTTTACAGCGCTGACCAGCATGCCGATACTCATCTCAGCAATTGTGCTTCTTATCGTGCTCACCGTGCTTCTTGCATATGGTGTAAAGGAGACTGCCCGTGTGGCCGGTATCGCAACACTCATTGAGGTTGGGGGACTGGTCATCATCATTGCGATAGGTTTGCCCCATCTTGGTAGTGTGAATTACTGGGCGATGCCGCAGGGATATTCCGGGCTCTTTGCCGCATCAGCCCTGATCTTTTTTGCCTACCAGGGATTCGAATCCATGGTCAAATTCTCGGAAGAAACCAAAAAACCAGAAACCACGGTCCCAAAAGCCCTTATACTCGCCCTTGCCATAAGCGTAATCCTCTATGTCCTGGTCGCACTGTCGGTAGTATCTGTACTGGGATGGCAGCAGCTGGCGGTTTCAAATGCCCCATTCGCCGATGTCGTGTCCGGCACCCTTGGCCCGGATGCTGCAGTCATCATAGCAATAGTTGCCCTTTTTGCCACCGCCAATACCGCGCTGATGTCCATGTATGCATCGTCACGGATTCTCTATGGTATGGCTGGATCATCATCCTTAACGGCCAGACTTGCGTGGGTTCACCCGGCCAGGCGAACCCCGTGGATTGCCATTGGTATCTGCGGAGTCCTTTCAGGATTGCTTATTTTTGCCGGTGACATTGCCTTTATTGCAAACGTGACCAACTTCACGCTTTTTATAACATTCATCGTAATCAATGCCGCGGTTATTGCCCTGCGATACCATTCCCCCCACACCCCGCGGCCTTTTCGCATTCCCTGCTCCGTCAGCAGACTACCGCTGGTTCCGGTTGCAGGGATTGTTTTCTGCATTTTCCTGCTTGTTGTTCAGGACCTAGCAGTGCTTACCCTCGGTCTGGTACTCACGGGAACCGGTGTTATACTCATGGCTATCACAGGACACTATGCTTCGAGAAGTTCCTGACACAGAAAAAGGACGGACATCTTAAGGGGACAAATCCAAATATGTTCACCAAAAGACTAAGATAATACCTTTTCTTTGAAATGAGCGGACATCTTCCATGGCAAAAAGATCCCGAACCTATATCTTGCAGTTTGTCATCGGCCTAGGTTTTCTATCAGGGCTATGGACAGCGATCGGCATTGATCCGCAAACAGTTATCGTCAGTGTACTCGGGAATATAGTTGATACTGTTTACTCTGATCCTGCAATACGGTCTCTTTTTCTTCTCCTCCCGACAATACTCCTCCTTCTTTCTATCCTCGGGGCATATAGAAGGGGGAGACTTCCCGGGCTAATCTCAGTTATCCTTGCCTATTTTGGAGGACTCTTCATTCTTGTGTCGATCGTGACTGCACTGGTCTTTCTCGGTGTTGCCATCATTATCGGCTATCTCGCACCCAATCGCAGTCTTATAAAAAGAATGACCGGCACCTGACCATCGCCCGGTAAATTCAGGAAAACCAGGGTATGGATCACGAGTTTGTCCCCCAAGAATCATTTTTTGGTCGTTGATTCGTTCGCATCCGCTAAAACCTCTTCATCAGGTCCAGAAATTTATTTTCAGGGTTCCCCAGGGCACTCATACCGCAAACAGGGAACCGCGGGGTAACCATGCCGTGTCGTCAATAATTAAAAAAAGTCCTGTGGTTAGTTTTTCCCGGGCACCTTAGTTAATCGTTAACGATAAGGATGCCGAAGATGACCATCATCAGGCCGATGAGTACCACAACAATCCCGATGAGTCCTTTAACCGCTGCGATTACTTCCGGAAGGAAGGCCCAAATTGCATAACCCCCTATGGCTAATAAAACCAGGCCGACGATCAATGCGATAATTCCCATTTTATCCATACAGTTTCCTCAATCCTCTTGGTTTGTGAATCTGTCCTTATATTTGTATTGAATGCATCAGCGGTATGTCCTGCCGGCAAGATGGGCCCTTAATGATTTCCACGGGTAGGGAAGGATAATCATAAGCAGCATCGCCGCGATAATCGGGATGGGGATCGTTCCCAGCGCTGCAGCGAGAGAGTATTGGTCAGCAATCATACCATTGACCGCTACACCCAGACCTCCAAATCCAATTGCAAGGCCCAGCATCATGCCGGATGCAAGACCGATATTCTGGGGCAGGAGTTCATGTGACATGGCAACTGCAACAGCAAATGTTGACCAGAGAAAGAACCCGAACAGAAGGATTGCCAGGATCGCAGTGATACCCGTGCTTGCAAAGAACAGGTAAAAGAACGGTATTGCCCCGGCAAGGCCAAAGATCATGAATTCTTTTCTCCCGATCCTGTCAGAGATATGTCCTCCCACAACCTGCCCGGCAACACCGGCAAGGAGCATCAGGGTCATGATGATGCTTGCAGTCATGAGATCATATCCAAGGGTTACCAGGTACATCGGCAGGAACGTAATTGCGGCAAAGACTGCCCAGGCCCGGAGAACGGATGCTGCCATGAGGATGATGAACGGTTTTTTCGATTGTCCATCATGTTTTGGGGATTCGGGTCTGGCATGGGACTTACACGCCCCGGCAATCCCGCCCGGGAGCAGGTATCTGAGGGCGACGAGCATGACGAGCGCCGGGAAAATGAGGAACAGGAGCCCGGGGAGTCCCAGCCAGAAGACAAGAGCCCCGGCCAGCACCGGGCCGATCGCATATCCTAAATTACCCCCAACAACGAAGTACGACGTGATCCGTCCGCGGTTTTCTGGTGAACAGAGCCGGTTCACCAGGCTCAATGCCGTCGGGTGGAAGCAGGCATGTCCTAGTGCGGCAATGATGGCAAAGAGCATGATCAGGTAATAGTAGTGGGCAACGCCCATGAGTGCCACGAAAACTGCACTCACGAACAGACTGATACTGATGCTTACGGAGAAACCCTTTGCGTCCGAGAGCCACCCGACCAGTGGCTGAGTGAATGATGAAGTGACATTATAGGCGGTAACAAGCAGCCCGGCGGCGAGGTAGGTATAACCGAAGTCAGTAATAAGAAGGGGAAGAATGGCAGGGAGTACCGGCATGTAAATATCCGTGACAAGATGTGCTGCCGCAAGCCCGGTAATGGTATTTTTTACGCCGCGGTTTTGTGGTATTATTTCCGTATCAGGCGTAGGATCTCGACCTCGATTTCCTGGACATCGTGGGTGTGGAAGGAAAAGGTGCGTTTAATGGGAAATACTCCGCCGACTCGTTCATCGATCTCCGCCCGCTCCGCTGTGTAGGTTTCAATAAATTGGGTAGAACCAGCATTAAAGATGCTGTACGTAACAGGAGCGATGGAAAGGGCGAGGTCGATAAACGGACGATCCGCATGCGCTTTCTGCGCCCCGAAGGGCGGGTTCATGACCACGGTATCACAGCGCCCGAGACACCCGGGGAGCGCTGCATCCCGCACATCGCCAACAAAGAACGCAACATCTGCATCAAGGAGGGCAGCATTTGCATTGGCTTCCCTGACTGCCTGTGGATCACTATCGATCCCTTTTACACAATCCGCCCCAAGCAGAGCAGCGCCGATTGCAAGAACCCCAGTACCGCACCCAAGATCGCATACTGTTTTCCCCTCAATATCACCTTTCATCAGTGCATGGTACAACAACCGGGCAGCAAGAGGAGCAGGTGTCTGGTATTGTTCGAGCGCAGCTCGCGGGTGGTGATAACCAGCAATACGCTGGAGTATCATTTCAAGGTGTTTGAGTTTCATACGATCTCGTCAATCGTATAGGCATCCCACGTACGGACACCACAAAGGATCTCAAATTCCTGGGGTGAAAGAACCGGCACCGGAAAGCGTACCTGATCATCATATGCGAGCCGTGGGCAGGCGGTATTGACATAACAGGCAAATCCAAGGTTTAGCAACTCGTCTGGATTTACCTCCCGCATGGTAACAATTACGGCAGCAGGGGAGAGCGATGCCAGCCGGTGGGCGAGATCCATCCTCTGCTGGCCACTCTTGGTGCTGACAATAATACCCACGCTTTTTGAACCCCTGGCTTTCTCCATGATCGCAAAACGGCGTCGCAGGAGTGCGTCAGCGGTCACTTCCTGCGCAAATCCGGTAAGGGGATCCAGCGCAATCACCCGTGCATGGGTAGCGAGAGCAATACCGATGGGGTGAAAGAGTCCTGTTCCAACAAAAAGGATCTCGTCTGCACCCGTTGATTTTGCTGCGGTAAAACTGCACCCGAGCACCTGTCCACGGTTCGGTGTACGCCCGCAACCTTCTGCAACGCTGCAGGTGAGTCCCTTTGCCTGCAGGAAAAGTTCCATCGCAGGGATCAGGTGGACATGCTGGACGGTGGTGAGAAGCCCAACTGTACCTCCTTTGAAGAATGGGAGTGCATTCTCCAGTACCGCTATATCAAAACCAATGTCGTAAGGTTCGAAGATGACCTTTGGCTGTTCATCGACAGGTGAATGCCCGAAATGGACGAGCACATCTGCATAGGTGAGCGTATCAAGCGCAAGATCGCAGGCACCATAACAGGGATCACCGCTCAGGATCACCTCAAAGCCGGCATCCTTCAAGGCAGCAGCTATAGTTCCTGACTGACGCTTCAGCCCCTCAGGGAACTGGAGTGCTACCCGTTTTACCCCTTTCTTTTTCAGGTTCTCAATAAGCTCAGAGGTGCCGTTCAACCACATACACCTTGTCGGTCACTTCGATCTTTACCAGTGACTTGTACGGGCGGCCGATATCCGGGTCGCCTCGCTGGACTGCAATACAGACGTCCACAACTTCAGCGCCGGCAATGTGGAGAGCTTGTAAAAGGGCTCTCATCGTGCCACCCGTACTCACCACATCGTCAATGATTACGACCCGGTCTCCTTTATGTACCCCATTAAGGTATAGTTCGCCTTTTGAATAACCGGTGGTCTGGTGAACAGCTATCTCTCCCGGCAATCTGTACGCCCTCTTGCGCATGATCGTCATGGGGATATCGGTCATGTTCGACAGGATCGAACCTATATGAATGCCCATAGCCTCAACAACAACGATCGTCTCTACACCCGTTAAATCGAGCATTTTTACCATTGCTGTGCACACTTCGCGAAGGAGAGCGGGATCAATGATGGGTACGCCATCGGTGATGGGGTGAATGAAATAATTATACTCTCCCCTCTTTATCATGGGGCAGGTCTCAAGGGATGTCACAAGTCTGTCAAGCATACATTTCACCAATATCTTGTAAGAATGCTTCAATACGATCACCATGGACGTGGGGCATGCAGACGATTCGCAGGTGCCCCTGCCGGGTCCACGAGACCTTCCAGGGTTCGGGCACGTTCCTGCAGGCAAATGTTGCCACGTTCACGTCCGGTGTAACGGCCTGCGGGATGCCGAAGGTTTCCATGCCGGCAATCAGGCGCCGGGTATTTTTCATACATCCGGAAACAATTGCCTTCATCCCCTCGATCCCGAGATAGTCGAGCACAGCAAGCGCCCCGACAACAGGAGCTCCGGGACGGGTACCCCCGAGCGTGTATTCCTGTTTTACCGAAAGGTACGGCGTATCGATATTGAGTGTATTGAGAATTTCCGGATCCCTTGTGAGCAGGCAGCCGGCAGGGATGGTACTCATACCCATCTTATGCGGGTCAACAGCGATGCTCTTAACACCGGGAAGTGCAAAGTCAAAGGGAACAGGATGGTTCAGGAAAGGTATTACCATACCCCCAAAGGCTGCGTCCACATGGAAGAAAACGTCCTGTGCTTCGGCAATTTTTGCCAGATCTGCAATAGGGTCAACCATGCCATACTCGGTGGTGCCGGCGATACCTACAAGACATACCGTGTTCCTGTCGATCTGTTCTGCCGCCTGATCTGCATCCATCCGGAAATCCCTGCCAAGCGGAACGGTCCGCATCTCAAGACAGAGAAGATCGCTGGCCTTCTTGAATGAGAAATGAGCTGATTCCGGCACGATGATGTTGGGATAGACAACCTCTTTTTTTAAGACTTTTGCAAGACGGAGCGCCTGGATATTGGATTCGGTCCCTCCCGAGGTTGCATACCCTCCTGCCTCCTTTTGGTGGAACAGGGTGCCAAGTCGGAGGATGAGAAGCTTTTCAAGCGATGCCGTTCCCGGAAAAAGCCCGGGGTCGCCGAGATTGGTCTCCATGAACATGCAGTGCGCCCGCACCGCTATCGGGTGGGGGATGGTGCACATGGAGCTCAGGATATAGTTGTGGTCAATATCCTCACTTTTTTTTTGGGAGAAAAAAGAGAAGAGGTCTTCTCTGGAGCAACCCTTATTCAGCATCGCGGTTTCTCGCAGCCTCGAGAATGATACGCTTTTCCGTACGGGCAACCGCCTCGCGGATCTTGGCGATTGCATCGATATTTGCCGATAAGCTTGCTATGCCGTGTTCAACGAGCCAGGTTGCCATCTTCGGATCAGAACCCGCCTGCCCGCAGATTGAGCACTCAACATTATATGCCCGGCACATCTGGATTGCCGTGTGGATCAGGTGAAGCACGGCAGGATGCTGGGGCTGGTACATATCAGCGACATTTTCATTGTTCCGGTCAATGGCAAGCGTGTACTGGACAAGATCGTTTGTCCCGAACGATGCGAATTTTATACCGCACTTGAGGAAGTCCTCGATCATAATCGCGCTTGCCGGTATTTCGATCATAATACCGAGTGTGACTTTTTCAACATCCACTCCGCACGCCATCATCATTGCCTTTGCCGCCAGGAACTCATCAGGATGGGAAACCATCGGGAACATAATGCCGAGATTATCATACCCTTCCTTCCAGAGACGCTTGAATGACTCAACCTGAAGACGGAACTGATCCGGACTCTGGATGTCGCGGCGGATTCCCCGCCAGCCGAGCATAGGGTTATGCTCATGGGGCTCGTTCTCTCCCCCCAACATGTTCCGGAATTCATCAGTCGGGGCATCGAGTGTCCGCACCCATACCGGCTTACCAGGGAACGCATCGAGTACGATCTTGATGCCATCGTGGAGTTCCCTGACAAAATCCTCCTCCTTGTTGTTGGCGATAAACCAGCCCGGAGTCTTGTTGAGCCCAAGGATCAGGTGCTCTATGCGGAGTAATCCGACACCATCTGCTCCCGTTGCAGCTGCCCGGGCTGCTGCTTCGGGAATGGAAACATTCACCTTTACACTTGTAGCAGTGATAATATGAGGGGCGGCAGCTGCCATCTGCACTACCTGAGCCGGTTTTGCCGGAGCGGTTATCTCACCTTCATAAATGAGACCTTTTTCGCCATCTACGGTAATAAGCTGCCCGTTCGTCAGAACATGGGTTGCAGTTTTCGTTCCTACAACGGCCGGGGTCCCCAGTTCACGGCTGACGATTGCAGCATGGCAGGTTAACCCTCCCTCATCGGTAATGATTGCGGCTACCTTACGCATTGCCGGAACCATGTCAGGGCTTGTCATCTTCGTGACGAGAATGTCCCCCTCTTTCACACTTCCGGTGTCTTTTACATCCCGGATTATGACGACCCTGCCCGATGCGATCCCGGGAGCTGCACCCTGTCCCTGCAGAATTATCTTTGCGTTCTGTTGTTGTCCTGACATGCTCTTTGCCTCTTTCTTGTTCCCAATCGTGGTTATCGGACGGGACTGGAGAATATAAATAATCCCGTTCACAATGCCCCATTCAACATCCTGGGGGATGCCATAATGGTTTTCAGCAATCTTGCCATACATGGCAAGCTTGGTAATTTCAGCGGCAGACAGCACCTGCGTATCCTGTCGGGCAGCCGGTACATCCACAAGCTTTGTGCCGTGATCCCCGTCAGCGATGATCTCAACTTTCTTGTTCGAGATAAGGACGTCGTCAACTTTCTCCGATCGCTGGTCGAATATATATTTATCCGGTGAAACCGAACCGGAAACAACTGCTTCACCAAGGCCCCACGATCCTTCAATAATCGTGAGAGGTTCACCGGTAATGGGGTGGGAAGTGAACATGACCCCTGCCTTTTCTGAGTGAACAAGCTGCTGCACAACAACAGCGATATTTACCGTGTGGTCATCAAACCCCTGCTTGGCTCGGTAATAGATTGCCCGTGCTCCGTAAAGGGATGCCCAGCATTTTTGAACAGCTTCAAGGAGGGCTGCGTCCCCTTTGATATTGAGATAGGTCTCCTGCTGCCCGGCAAAACTGGCATCCGGAAGATCCTCAGCCGTAGCGCTCGATCTGACTGCCACGATCAGGTCTTCTGCTGATATTTTTTTGTACGCGTGACGGATCTCGTCTCTTATGAAGGCCGGCATCTTTGCCTTAAGCACCATGGTCTTTGCACCATCGGCAGCTTTCTCCAGTGCCTCGTTGTCTTCGACGTCAAGTCGTTCGTACGATGCAAATATCTTCTTTTCAATACCGGTCTCGACCAAAAACCTTCGGAAGGCCTGAGCAGTTACCACGAAGGCTTTCGGGACAGGGAGACCGATGGATGCCATCTCACCAAGAGAAGCTCCTTTACCCCCGACCGATACAATATCTTCCTTCCTGATCTCCTCGAGCCACAGAATATTAGGAACGTCCTTCATGCTCGCACCACTTATGATCTTACCTCCCTCTTGTTTAATAATTATCATTCCCGTTTTTTTTACCGTAAAAGAGTACACACCGGAACGGTCGGTTTTTGTTCTGCAGGGAAGGCATTTTCCATCGGTTAAAGAATAATCCTCTTTAAGTACGGTGCAGATAGTATATGGGTTTTTTATGGCAAACATAAGGGTGCTCGTCAGCGATCCGCTGGCAGAAGAGGGGCTCGAGATCCTGAAGAAGGCGTTCGAAGTTGACGTTAAAACTGACCTCAAAGAGGACGAGCTCTGCAGGATTATCGGGGATTATGATGCCCTGCTCGTACGGAGCAGCACGGAAGTCACGGCAAAGGTGATCGGGGCAGGGAAACGGCTGAGGTTCATCGGTCGTGCTGGCGTTGGTGTGGACAATATCGATATGGATGCGGCGACGCGCAAAGGCATTATTGTTGCCAATGCGCCGGAAGGCAACACCCTTGCTGCAACCGAGCACACCATGGCAATGATGCTATCCCTGGCAAGAAACATCCCGCAGGCAACGGCGAGCCTGAAAAAGAAGGAATGGAAACGCAGCAAGTTCATGGGTGTGGAACTCAACGAGAAAGTGCTCGGGATCGTAGGGTTCGGGCGTATCGGGCGCGAGCTGGCAAAACGGGCAATAGCGATGGACATGAAATGTGTGGCTTATGATCCGTTCATCTCCAAAGAGCGTGCTGCCCAGCTTGGCGTTGAGATGATGTCGGTTGAAGACCTCTTCAGGATTGCTGATGTGATCACGGTCCATACACCGCTGATCGCTGAGACAAAACACCTCATCAACGCAAAGAGTATTGCGACCATGAAAGACGGGGTGCGGATTATCAACTGTGCCCGCGGAGGTATCATTGACGAAAAGGCACTCTATGATGCGGTAAAGAGCGGCAAAGTGGCTGGTGCTGCGCTCGATGTCTTTGAAACCGAGCCACCGACCGATTCCCCGCTGCTCACCCTTGACCAGATCATTGTTACCCCCCATCTCGGGGCAAGTACCGCTGAGGCACAGGTGAATGTCGCTGTTTCCGTGGCAAAACAGTGCATTGAAGTTCTGAATGGCGGTTCTGCGAAGTACGTGGTCAACGCCCCGATGGTCCCGCCGGAACTGACAGACGTACTCGAACCCTACGCCCAGCTTGCCGAGAAGATGGGCAGGTTTGTCATCCAGATTGCAAGCGGGCGGCTATCATCCGTCGAATGCATCTACGGTGGCGAACTTTCCTCCTATGCGGGGAGCATGAAATTTGTGACCCGGCTTGCCCTCAAAGGGCTTCTCGACCCGATCCTCCAGCAGCCGGTCAATATCGTGAACGCGGATTTCATTGCAAAGGAACGTGGGATAACGGTCAGTGAGACCGTCACTCAGGAATCCAGCGGATTCAAGAACCTCATCACCCTCCGTATCAAGACAGACAAGGGAGAAGAGACGGTCAGCGGCACGGTCTTTTTCAAGGGCCGAAGCCGCATTGTCGCTGTCGGTGGTTACACGATGGACATGATTCCCGAAGGTTACGTGATCGTTTCACGGCACTTGGACAGGCCCGGGGTTATCGGGCGTGCATCCACCATCCTCGGGAAATGCAATATCAATATTGCCGGCATGCAGGTGGGACGGATCAACCCCGGTGATAAGGCGATCATGATCCTGAACGTTGACAGCGAAGTACCTGCAGAAGTGATGGAAGAGATCCGCGGCCTGCCCGGGATCTTCACTGCGACGTTTGCCAAAATTACCAGTGAGAAAATCTAATTTTTTTTTAAAAACAATACACAACAAATAGTGTCTTTTTCAGCTTTTTGGAGAAAATCAAAGCAGAATAAGTCGTTCTGCCGTGACCGTATAAAAGCCAAAAAAACGGATGACCATTTCCGGTCATTTTCTCTGTTTATTCCTCAAAAATCTTCACAGGTACCGGCAGGATATCAGGGCGGTTGTCAGTCATGATATAGGTATAACTCATGACATGGACCATGTATTCCAGGTATCCTTTTGCGATATTTGATAATCCTTCACTCCGCCGTCCGAGAATAAGAATATGGAACCACTGGATAAACAGGCAGATGAACGCAATGATCCCATATACCCAGAGAACAATTCCTATGAGAACCCAGTAAACAATACGAACGAGCAATTCCAGACGGCGTGCGTCATGCTCAAATGAAAAGAGCTGGTGTGGTGCTGGTGTTTCGGTCATTTTTTAATCAGTTTAATGGTAGATCCTGTCTGGAAAAAACTCTTGTGCTGGTTCGATCGGATTCTAATAAGGTTCTGTATAAGGACAAGGCATGCTGTGAAAACCGGTACACTATTTTTTAATAATAAGATGACAGATGCTATAGAGCATCAGACAATTGCGGGCTCGTGGTCTAGTTGGTTATGACGTCGCCTTGACATGGCGGAGGTCCTGAGTTCAAATCTCAGCGGGCCCATTACCTCTTTTCTTTTGCTGGTTTTTTCCAAATTTTTAACGTGTAAATGCTGTTAAATCCTGCATGAACCGCCATGCTTTTCGTGATAGTGCTGGTGGTATTCTTCAGCCCGGTAAAATTCCTGTGCCGGCATGATAGCCGTCATAATTTTGCCAAACCTGAATATGCCGGAAGTCTCCATAGCCTCTTTGGATTTTCTTGCTATTTTTCCCTGTTCTGCATCATGGTAAAAGATCACGGAGCGGTAATTTGTACCAATATCCGGGCCCTGTCGGTTCAGTTGTGTCGGATCATGGATTGACCAGAAAACATCGAGAAGGTGTTCATAACTGATCTTTGATGGATCATACGTTACCTGCACAACTTCCGCATGCCCGGTCTGCCCGGTGCATACATCCTGATAAGTCGGGTTTTTCAGCGAACCTCCCATATATCCGACCACCGTTGAGACAACACCGTTCACGGAACTGAACGCTGCTTCTACACCCCAGAAACAACCGGCCCCAAACGTTGCTGTTTTATATGTCTCCGCATCTTCTGTCATGATATTGTCTTCTCACTATGCCTTGTACCGCAGGTATTATTAGACTCTTCTGAGGTGCCCGGAAAATAAATCTCTCTAGTACTTTATTGGCAAAAAACCTCATTTTTTGCATGAAACGATTGTACCGCTCAATATAAGAACGGATACCGGGGGAGTCTGTGCTGGTATGGCAAAACATCAAGAGGCTGTGACCCCACGATGATCCGCCTGTTCCGGGCAGTAGTGACTGCTCTTTCTTTTGGAATTGCTATCATTATCTTTATCCTGGCATGGATTACCGTTCCTGAAGAAGACGATGGTGGTGTAATGTGATCCTATACGAAGATTATGGTAATTTACCTGAAATTTCATTATTTACCGGGGCATATACTCTAAGGCAGGTAGGACCATGAAAATCCTTTTTGTCGTCTGTGGTGAGGGGCTTGGGCACACATCCCGATGTCTCCATCTCAGTCATTACCTGCAACAGCAGGGACATACCATCCATTTTGCCGGGTATGGCAAATCCTATGATTTCCTGCACCAGCAGGGTGGTACTATCCTGCACCGGGTGCACCGTGAAGTCTGTCTTGAAGGGGAAAACGGCTTCTTCAGCCTGAAAAAGACGCTCTGGTCCTCAAAGTGGCTTGTTCCTGATACGATACGATCGGGATTGATTGTCCGACGTTTGATTCGTGATCATCATTTCGATTGTGTCGTGTGCGACACTATGTACGGCGGTGTTCTTGCAGCCCGGCTCGAAAAAACGCCGGTTATCTTTATCACGAACCAGAACCATTTCAACGGGCTCAATGGCACGACCAACCCTATTTGGATGTCTCTCAACTTTCTTATCCGAAGGTACATCCGTTTTTCTGACCAGGTTATCGTACCTGATTATCCGGCACCGGATACGGTCAGCGAATATAATATTGTCATCCCGAAAGGCGAAGAAAAACGTTACGCCTTTACCGGGCCTTTTTTTGAATTAGATCCTGCCCGGTACACCTCCTCACGGGAAACCATCTTCACTAGTTTTGGGGGGGAACCCTACAAACTCCCGATGTACCTGATGTTAAAGGAGATCGCAGACCGGCGAAAAGACCTCTTCTTTGATGTATTTTATACCGGGGCTGTCCTGCCTTATTCTACTGACAATTTTATCTCCCACGGGTATGTCCCTGACCTCTACGAGCACCTTGCGAGAGC
>Ga0210091_1000018_pt1 | contig 16418 bp, 9 predicted proteins | sample WestPond_Cattail_5_FD_185581 | JGI IMG/M metagenome (GOLD analysis project Ga0210091, IMG submission 185581) | Wetland microbial communities from the San Francisco Bay, California, USA, that impact long-term carbon sequestration -... | ecosystem: Environmental > Aquatic > Marine > Wetlands ... | reverse complement strand
TTGTGGGATTTGATAAGAGTAAGAAGGTCTACCGTTGAATCGCTTATCATTAATCTGGATATGGTGAAGGAGGAAGATAAAGGAAGAGGGTTCATGACCTTTCATGGGATAAATGTGTTCTATTCATCCGGGATTTTATTGGATCATTCAGGGAATGCCGTAATTATCACGGGAAAGCAGGGATGGAACAAAAAAAAATCCCTGTTTGAGGTTTTTTTCGAAATTCTTTAATATAATCGTACATAAACTACCATCTTAATCCCGACATCTGAATTCCCCGTCGGGGATTGGGTTGTCAGGCATTTTCATCGTATATGGAGGGAGTAGTTTTGAAGATTTCACGGGTAAGTATCATCGCAATCGTGCTTGTTGTAATTGCTGTTGCAATTGCAGGATGTTCAAGCACCAGTCCGACCGCACCTGCAACCGGAGGGACACCGGCAGCCACGACTGCCGCAGGCACTCCGTCAGGAACTACCGCAGCATCATCTGGAGGATCTGTCAGTGGAGGACAGTTATTTGGCGGTGCTGGATACAACTGGGTCGAGTACAAGATGTCCACCGGTTCCGGATCTGATGCAATGACGATTTATTACAAATATGACAAACAGACCGGCAAATGTACCATGCGCTTTGAAGGTGCAAAGAAAATTGAAGGTATGCCCACGGTAATGGACTGCAGCTCGACAGGTGGAGGAAAAGCTCAGAGTGATCCCAACCAGGTGAATCCGGATGTGAAGTTCGTTAAGGTTGGTACAGAAGTCGTGACCGTTCCTGCAGGAACGTTTACGGCGGACAAATATACCGCTACCTACCAGGGAGTTACCGGCACGTACTGGTTTGTAACCGGCAAGCCCCTGATCAAGATGACCAGCGGGGATACAACAGGTTCCATGAACATGGAACTGAACGGCATGGGATAACAAAAAAACCTGTTTTTATCTTTTTTTGTTTGTGCAGAGCCCATGAAACCCTGAAATAACTGACATCGATGTAAACAGTTCGCTCACATTGCATGAACTCACCTCACAAACCCTATGTTCATGGTCGCTCGGACCGCGAAGCTGAACGCCTGAACTACCAGGCATCGAAATTAGCCGAGCTGCTCCACCACGACACCAGTTATCCACCGGGGAGCAGGGTGCTCGAAGCTGCGTGCGGTGTTGGCGCCCAGACCATACTCCTTGCCAGGAAGAGTCCCGGCGCGGAATTCGTGTCTGTTGATATCTCCAGGGAATCCCTCTTCAAGGCAAAACATCGTGTTTCTCAAGAGGGGATCACAAACGTCACGTTTCGTCAGGCTGATGTCTGCCATTTACCTTTCAGACCTGAAACCTTCGACCATATTTTCGTATGCTTCCTGCTTGAACACCTGCCGGATCCGCTCCTCTCCATCAAATGCATGAAGACGATCCTTCGCCCGGGAGGGACTATAACATTCATTGAAGGAGACCATGGTTCCGCATTGTTTTTCCCCGACAGCCGGGAGGCTCACAAGGTTATCGACTGCCTCGTTCAACTCCAGCGGGAGATGGGGGGGAATGCTCTCATCGGAAGGGAACTCTGGCACCTGATGACAGATGCCGGGTTTGCAAAAGTCGCAGTCTCGCCCCGGACAGTCTATGCAGACGAGAGCCGCCCGGAGTATACGGAAGGGGTGAAAAATATATTCATTGCCATGGTTGAGGGGATACAGGAGCAGGCTATTGCCCGGGGTCTGGTGGATAATGAGACGTGGGAGAAAGGGATCAGGGACTTATACCGGACTACTGAACAGGACGGGACGTTCTGTTATACATTTTTTAAGGCAACAGGCAAGAAGGAATTATGAAGGGCGGTATGGAAGGACAGGCCCAATGACTCTCAGCGACTTTACCCGTATCTTATGTCTCATAAGGGAAGTCAATGAAACTGTTACCGGTGAAATTTCATCTCGTTAAAAGGAGATTCAGATTTTTTTTACCAGAGAAATCAAAGATTCATTGCGGGAGGGTTTCGGCAGGGAATTTCCCTCCCTCTTCCCGAATACCAGCTTCTGAGACCAGGAAGGGTGCATGCCAACGATAAAGAACATAATGGCAACCAGGATAAACCCGAACTGAGCGACATCAATAAAAATGTTGTTTATTATCGTAAAAAAGAACAGATCGATCACTTCAATAATGGTATAAAGAAGGAGGAAGAATAGACCTGGCAGAAATTCGGGCTTGTTCCATTTCACTGCAAGGATTACAGCAATGAGCGCTACAATCAGCTGAATAATTCCATAAAATATAATGCTGGATGCCATGAGTAGCGGAATCATGCCAGTGTCAACCTTAGCGAAAGCATGAGCGTGCTGATGTATTTAATGACTTCCTTATAATTTTTAAAATATATTATGGGTAATTAAAATAATATTTCTTTCCGAGAGGAAAGTTACCCAAATTTTCATCTTCTGTCGATTTCTTGTCTAATACGCTAGACAAATGAACATGCTACTCAGGTCTCGAACCTGATGGTATCACACATACGATAGAATAGCACACGATTTTCCTAGAGAGCATACGCTCTTAACAAAAATCCTCATAAAAACATATACCATGTAAAGGAAGGAAGGTGATAGCAGCTTGGTATGATTCCCGAGGACTCGCGTACCTCAGTACAACATACTACGTGAGCTGGCTTAACTTCTGGGTTCGGAATGAGACCAGGTGTGTCCCAGCTGCTATGGCCGCTATCACCACAAATACGGGGTAAAACCCCAAAGCCAAGGTCCGGATTTGAACCGGAGTGTAGTTGATCTGCAGTCAACCGCGTGGCCGCTCCGCCACCTTGGCGACCGTGTAGGATATACCCTATTTTCTATGTCAGGATAGGATATAAGGTTTGCACACAGAATTTCGTCTGGGTTTAACGTGGTGAGCACTAGTGTTTGGACGTTAGTACTTGCGGACTGAACACGTCGTTGCCTTCGTGCGTACATCCCAAGCCTATCAAACGGATCTTTTATCCGAGTCCTCAACGGAGTCTCTTTTTAGGCCGGGTTTCAAGCTTAGATGCTTTCAGCTTTTATCCCTTGGCGCGTAGCTGCTCGGCACTGCCTTGTCAGACAACCGATCGACCAGAGGCGCCGAATGAAAGTTCCTCTCGTACTATTTCATTCTTACCCTCAGACTCCAAACACTCCTGATAGATAGTAACCGACCTGTCTCACGACGGTCTAAACCCAGCTCACGATCCCCTTTAATAGGCGAACAACCTCACCCTTGGCCGCTGCTGCACGGCCAGGATGGAAAGAACCGACATCGAGGTAGCAAGCCGCCGGGTCGATATGTGCTCTTGCCGGCGACGACTCTGTTATCCCCGGGGTAGCTTTTCTGTAGTCAATAAGCCTCACCAAAAGGCTATATTGGTTCGTTAGACCCGAGTTTCCTCTCGCGATCATTTGCTTTGCATGATCGCGTCAGGCCAACTTATGCTCTTGACACTCTTCTGTGAGTTTCTGACTCACATGAGTTGACCTTGGGGCACCCTTGATATTTTTTCGAGGGTGTGGCGCCCCACCCAAACTGCCTACCTACCGTTGTCCTCGTAAGAGTGAGAACTACAACAAAACTAGGATGGTGTCTCATCGTTGGCTCCCCGCCACCCGAAAGTGACGGATATAACGCCTCCCATCTACCCTGCGCAAGGATTATCGTAATTCAGCGACAGGCTGCAGTAAAGCTCCACGGGGTCTTCACTTCCCATCAGGAGTCCCTAGTCTCTGCACTAGGACAAAAAGTTCAACGGATATGTGTTAGGGACAGTATCGCACTCATTAATCCATTCATGCAAGTCGCCAATTAAGCGACAAGGTACTACGCTACCTTAAGAGGGTCATAGTTACCCCCGCCGTTTACGAGTCCTTCGTCCGGTTGAACCCGGTGTTCAGATACTCGCACTGGGCAGGAATCAGTGACTATACTAGTCCTTTCGGAGTTGCAGTCACCTATGTTGTTATTAGACAGTTAGTGCGACCCGGTCACTGCGACCTGCCTGATCTCCAGGCAGGCACCCCTTATCCCAAAGTTACGGGGCCAATTTGCCGAGTTCCCTTAACTACATTTAAATCCGACACGCCTTCACCTCTTCAGCGAGGGGCACCTGTGTCGGTTCTCGGTACGGACATATGATTCCCTTTTCATGGGCTCCAGAAATTTGCCTAGTTACCCCATCACGCTTTCTCCCAATTCTCACCATTACGGTACTCCAAGGGATTATACGCTTAGACGGGACGACAGTCCCGCTGGGCATATCCTGAAGCGTCAGGGCTTGCGCTAAAAACCATATGGTACAGGAATATTAACCTGTTTCCCTGTCGGTACGTTCGAGTTACGACGCACCTTAGGACCGACTAACCCTCGGCTGACGAACATTGCCGAGGAAACCTAGCCCCTGCGGCGGATGGGATTCTCACCCATCTATGCTTCTACTATTGCCAGAATTCTCAACACTACACGGTCCACTGGAACTCACGCCCCAGCTTCTACCCATGCAGAGCGCCTCCCTACCAGATCACCTTTCGGTGCTCCGTGGTCTCTGTAGTAGGCTTTAGCCCCGTCCATTTTCACCGCCCTAAATCTTGACTGGTAAGCTGTTACGCACTTTTTAAAGGATAGCTGCTTCTGAGCTCACCTTCCAGTTGTCTTTGACCTAGGACCAATTTCAGTGTTTACACTTAGCCTACATTGAGGGACATTAACCACGGTCTGGGTTGTTTCCCTTACGCATTACAAGCTTACCCCGCAATGCGGACTTCCAACCATCTAGGGTGTCCGGGAGTTTGGAGTTTGACAGGGGGGTGAGCAGTTTCCCGCCCAGCTCCCCCAATCAGTGCTCTACCTCACGAACGACCTCCGGTTAGGTCATGCTGCGACATGTTTAGGGAGGAACCAGCTGATGCCGGGTTCGATTAATCTTTCACTCCTATACGCAGGTCACACCAATGATTTGCATATCAATACGGCTTGCGGTCCTCCACGCAACTTTCGTCACGCTTCAACCTGCCCACGCATAGATCACCCGGCTTCGGGTCTTATCCTACTGACTCCACGCACTTTTAATACGTCGTCCCAGGCATTGCTGCTACGGACTTGTTGGTTTCCCTGTGGCTTCCCTTTTGGGTTAACCTTCGCCAATAGAATAAACTCTCTGGCCCGTTCTTCAAAACGTACGTTACGACACTGGCAGGCATACCCGTACTACCGCCTCGCGACGGGTTCCTTCATATGCAAGATCCTTTCGTGCCGCAACTCGCGATCACCTACCAATTTCAGGCGCTTTTAACCACCTTTTCAGGGTTACTTTTCAGCTTTCGCTCACGCTACTACTTCGCTATCGGTTTCAAGTTGTATTTAGCTTTGGAGGTTGATGACCCCCGACTTCCCGCGAGAATTCCAACCCGCGGTACTCAAGACACCACCTAACCCTGTCTGCTTCTGCGTACGGGACTATCACCCTCTGTAGTGTGCCGTTCCAGGCAACTTCCGCTTCACATCCAGGGTCGTACGGTGGGCTTATGACACCACATCTCCCTTGCGGGATTCGGTTTGAGCTCTGTCGTGTTCGATCGCCTCTACTAACGACATCTCGGTTGATTTCTTTTCCTGCCCCTACTGAGATGTTTCAATTCGGGGCGTTCCCTATCCTTACGGATAAACGCCGAAGCGTTGGGATGTCCCATTAGGGTATCTCCGGATCATAGATTCCTTGCGTCTACCCGGAGCTTATCGCAGCTTGGCACGCCCTTCATCGGCACTTGAACCGAGCCATCCAATGGTAGGTTTATACTAATGCTCCGCTAAACCCATTTAACGTCCTGTGTGCAAACCTTTACACGGCCTCGAAAAGTCATTGGTTTGACTCTCAGCCCTTCCCTCGTGATTCACATCTCGAGGTGCATCTAAATCGGTTCACCGGGATTCGAACCCGTATTCATTCACCCCATTGCGGTGATTGAACCTTATTCTTGTCGACACTGGCAATTTTACAGTTTGTTTAGCAACCGCATAACCCAAAAATCAAATTCGTTAGGAGGTGATCCAGCCGCAGATTCCCCTACGGCTACCTTGTTACGACTTAACCCCCCTTGCAAAACCTAGATTCGACCGCCGCAAAAACGACGGCCTCATCAAGACCTCACTCGGGTGGTTTGACGGGCGGTGTGTGCAAGGAGCAGGGACATATTCACCGTGCCATGTTGAGACACGATTACTACAGATTCCAGCTTCATGTGGGCGAGTTGCAGCCCACAATCCGAACTAAGGATGGGTTTAGGAGATTGCCTTCACCTTTCGGTGTCGATACCCATTGTCCCACCCATTGTAGCCCGCGTGTAGCCCGGATAATTCGGGGCATGCTGACCTACCGTTGCCCATTCCTTCCTCCTCTTTAGCAGAGGCGGTCCCAACAGTGTCCCCACCATCCCGGAGGACGAGCTGGCAACTGTTGGCGTGGGTCTCGCTCGTTGCCTGACTTAACAGGATGCTTCACAGTACGAACTGACGACGGCCATGCACCTCCTCTCAGCTAGTCAAGTAGAGTCTTCAGCCCGACTATCATCCAGCTGTCTTATCCGGTGAGATTTCCGGCGTTGAGTCCGATTAAACCGCAGGCTCCACCTGTTGTGGTGCTCCCCCGCCAATTCCTTTAAGTTTCAGCCTTGCGACCGTACTTCCCAGGCGGCACGTTTCACGATTTCTCTTCGGCACCTCGGTGACTCGTGGTCACCGATACACCTAACGCGCATCGTTTACGGCTGGGACTACCCGGGTATCTAATCCGGTTTGCTCCCCCAGCTTTCGTCCCTCACTGTCGGAGCCGTTCTGGTGAGACGCCTTCGCCACAGGTGGTCCCCCAAGGATTACAGGATTTCACTCCTACCCCTGGAGTACCTCTCACCTCTCCCGGTCCCTAGTCTGCCAGTATCCCTGAGACGCCTATTGGTTAAGCCAGTAGATTTCCCCAGAGACTTAACAGACCAGCTACGAACGCTTTAAGCCCAGTAATAGTGGCCACCACTCGAGCCGCCGGTATTACCGCGGCGGCTGGCACCGGTCTTGCCCGGCCCTTTCTTCACCTGTTATTTAAACAGATGGACAGCCCGATTTTACGGGCACTCGGAGTTCCCTTATCACGGTTTCCCGCATTGTAAAGTTTTCGCGCCTGCTGCGCCCCGTAGGGCCTGGATTCGTGTCTCAGAATCCATCTCCGGGCTCTTGCTCCCACAACCCGTACCGATTACAGGCTTGTTGGGCCGTTACCCCAACAACAACCTAATCGGCCGCAGACCCATCCTATGGCGGCGGACCTTTCAACTACAAAGCATTCCAGCATCTATAGTCTATGGGGTATTATCCCCAGTTTCCCGGGGTTATCCCCCTCCATAGGGTAGGTTGTCCACGTGTTACTGAGCAGTATGCCGAGGTCTTGCACCTCTCGACTCGCATGGCTTAATCGAACTCCGATAGCAGTGGCCTCTGGCAGGATCAACCAGAATTAATTTTGTACAATGTACGCACACTATATCTGAACTGTTTAAGGAATTAGCGGTTACTAAACAAATTTCCGCATTGCCAGTATCAACGTCAGAACCAACTCCGGTCATGCCGGATATTGTTGGATCTCCATCAAAAGTAATTGGAATGATTATTATCGTCGTGTTTGTTCTACTTAAACACAGGCTTATAGTGTAGGTTTCAGGATTATTTATACCTTGTTGCCTGCACACATTTTTCTCTGAACCGGCACCTGACATTTATGGGGTTTTCGTCGGTTCGTCATCTGATCTTGTGGATCACATAATAACACACTTGAACACTTAAACGTTATCCATGACCCGATCTTCTTTTTTCTCCTTACATCTATTCTTAAAAAATTATTCATGGAGAAAATACCTCCTTAATGCTTCAATACAGAAGTTTCAGCCGTATTTTTCGCTTTTTTACGTTCGAAACGTGTGTCACGTGATTCCATATTCTCAATCAGGGAAGGGAATTCCGATAGTGCATTCACTTGAGGAGCGCGTGATTGATCACTGTCATTTTCTGACGGTACCTTTTTTTTTAAATGGTAAAAACAAAAACCATGCCGCGATCGCGCAGGTACCTTGTATCCCATTTCTTATGAGATAGCATCAGTTGTCTGCGCGACAAATCTGCACGAAAACATCGCCGAAAAACTCTTCCTGTCGCAGGGAACACCGCCCTTCCAGCGCCAGAAAAAGGAGAGGGATGTAGACTTCCGGTATACCCCACTCTAACTTCTGGCAAAGTTGTACCAGGGTCAACTCTTCTTCAAGTTCAATGCAATCAAGACATTCTTCAAGCACGGTCATTGCCGATTCCTGGTAACCTTCATCGTGTGCAATTCCCACGACATCATCAGCGTAGATAAGGAGATCATCCCCGGTATCCGTGAGTCGGCGGCGCCTGCGTTCTTCTTTTTCGATGTTTTTAAGTTCGATGATCAGTTCAAAGAGCGTAACCGGGCTTTTTCGCAGGTTCTTCCGGTCGAGCCGCCGCTGTATCTCGTGTTCCAGCAGCTCGATCGGACCAAGCCTGCCATGATAATCCGTCTCAGAATCGAGTGCGAGGTCATAGTCTTCCCCATACAATCCGTCATCTTCATCAAGCCCCTCTTCCGCGGGATCTGACAGGAGTTCGAGATGTTCTGACTTCATACGCAACAGGGTTGCGGCATAAAAGAGCGTACGTCCGGAGACCTGGAGATTAAGTTGCCGGCATCGTTCAAGTTCAGACAGGAACCGGTCGGTCACTTCGATAATATTAATATTCCATGGATCGATTTCACCCCGCTCGGCGAGTCCCACAAGAATCTCAACCGGGTCTTCAATGATACCTGACGGGCTTGATTCGGATGATTCAGATGCTGGAGAAGATCCCTCCATAGCTCCCGCCGTATCTTGTTCAGAGAGGTTTTCCGGTTCTGGTGTTACACGCTTGTACGGGGAGATACCTGGGGGATTGTTTCCTTGTTCATTCTCATGAGTATCATCCATTCGCTTTTACTCCGGTAACGAGTGTGCTTTTATCCGGTCGCAAGGTAACACCCATGATCCGTTGTGCTGCCTCAATCATCGGTTTGCGGAGGGAGACAATGACAAATTGCGACTGGGGCGAAAGCTCCGAGATCATTGAAGCGATCCGCTCGACATTGGATCCGTCAAGCGACATGTCCACCTCATCAAATGCATAGAAAGGTGCAGGGATATACCGCTGGATAGAGAAGATGAATGCCAGGGTGGTAAGCGATTTTTCTCCACCGGACAGCGACGATAAGAGGTGTACCTTCTTGTCGCGGGGTTGCACAGCAAACGTCATACCACCGGTGAAAGGATCTTCCTCATTCTCGAGGATAAGGTGCCCGCTTCCACTCGTGAGCCTGGCAAATATCTCACGGAAATTGGTGTCTATGGCACGAAACGCGGTTGTGAACGCTTCGTACTTCATCTGTTCAAATTTCTCTATGCGCTCGATCAGGGTCGCACGTTCTCGGGAGAGCGTTTCTTTTCGCTCCGTTCGTTCACCTACCTGCCGCTGCACTTTCTCGTACTCTTCGATCGCAAGCATGTTTACCGCCCCAATCTTGCGCAGTGCCCCATCCGCTTCAGCGATCTTTCCTTCAATCTCTGACAGGGAGAGGTTTGTATCCAAATCACCTACCTGATGCCTGAGCATATCCACTTCGATACTGAGCGTCCGGGCCCGCTCTTCAATTGCCACCATCTGGATGGAGATCCTTTCTTTATCAGCATCGAACTTCATAAGCTTTAATTCAGAGTCCTGAATCTGCTGCGAGGCTTCGGACCGCTTGGTACGCAATTCATCGAGCTCCCCTGAGAACTCTTTTTGCCGTTCTTCAAGTGCGGCAATCTGAGATTTGTGAACGGTAATCTGTTCATTTGATCCTGCGATATCAGAATCTATCTGCCCGTTGCGTTCGTCCTGCCGTTTGCGATCATCGCCCAGTTCGACAAGGCGGGCAGTGAAATGCTGCCGCTCGCGCTGGGCATCGTTAATATCCCCATCCTTATTTCGCAACCGCCGTTCTGACTCTTCAATCTCCTTTTTTTTCTTCTCTATCTGATCGGTGAGCACCGGAATATTGGTATCATCAAGACGTTTCTTGATTTCATCTATCCTGGAGGTGATCTCATTGATGGATTCCGTGGTTTTGTCAATATCTGTTTCGAGCAGGGTGAGTTCTGCGGCACCATTCTTCGTCTCTTCCTGTTGCCGTGCAACAGCTGCTTCGATGGTCTGCTTTTCTACCGTGATAGCTTCGAACCTGCGGGAAAATTCCTCGGTAAACATCCCCAGGCGTGCAATCTTCTGCTCGATCTCGTTGCGGGTCGCCCGCTTTGTATCCACTTCTTCGATCAGCCTTTTTACACCTGCCTCAAGTGTTGCCGCTTCCCCCTGCAGCTCCCCAAGATGTGCCCGTATACGGAATATCTCGTCATCAACGGCGGCACCGAATCCTCTTCCGCCCTGTTTCTTTGTCGAACCACCTGTCATTGCACCGCTCTTTTCGAGCAATTCACCCTCAAGTGTTACCATACGGTACTTGCCAATGAGTTTGCGGGCTCGTTCAAGCGTATCGACAACAACGGTTGATCCGAGTGCAACGGCAAACGCCCGGTCATACTTCGGGTCGTACTCGACCAGATTAACGGCGTAATCAATAATACCCGGCTCTTTTATCGGGGGAAGAGCAGGAGGTTTTAATTTGTTGAGCGGGAGAAAGGTAACGCGACCGAGACGCTCTTCCTTTAAGTACCTGATGGCATCTGCTGCCACCTGATCATCGTCGCAGACAACAAACTGGAGCTTGTTACCTGCAGCAATATTAAGAGAGGTTGCATACTCTGCAGGTGCTTTCCCAAGGTCAGCGATCGTGCCATGTACATGTTCCATTGCCACAACAGCTTCGATCGCCCTCCCACCTGATTCACCTCTCGCCTGTTGTGCCGCCTCAAGCCGGAACGCATCCTGTTCGTTGTCCCGGATCTCTTTACGAAGGCGTTCCAGCGAGGACCGCTGCGCAAACATGGCTCCTTCCAGCTCTGACAGATTGCGATCCAGCTCTTTTTTACCTGCAAGAAGGTCGCTTGTGCTCTTTTCACTGTCCATGAGCTGGTTCTGCTTTGCTGTGTACTCATCATCCAGCTGTTTGAGAAGCAGCATAAGGCGCTCGAGTTCCGTAGTGCGCATCCGGCTCTTCTCAATATGCATGTCCTGCTGGTGAAGGATTTCTGATCGCTGCCCCCTCTTCTCCTCGAGGTCATGTAACAGGGCAAACAATTTTTCGCGGGCGCCCTCAGTGTCCTCCCCATGTTGCCGGATCTCGGTCTCAAACTTTTCAAGCTGTGCTTTGGCGGCAGCAATCTCCATGGCGAGGTTCGTGCGGTCTATGGATAACGTACGAATCTGATCAGTGCATTCTGCCACCCGTGCTTCGGCACGTTTGGTATCCATATAGACACGATTGATTGCCTCAAGATTGGTCTCCTTTTCCTTGCGGAGACGCACGATGGTCTGCTCAGCGAGTTTGATCCCGCTTTTTGCCTCCTCGAGTTCGGCGATTAGTTTGAGATAGTCAGACCCGCTTTTCTTGTTAATCAGGTCATCAATGTCTTTTAAATCGGCCTTAAGGTAGGATAGTTCATTCTCTTCCAGGCTCCGGTCGGCACAAATACGGGTAAGTAAAATCCTGTGCTCATCAGTAGATCGCGTCAGAGATACCAGCTCTTTTTCCCGATCGTGGAGCTGGGCAGCCGCCCGGCAGTTCTGGAAAAAAGAGAGATCCTTTTGCCATTTCTGGTATTCGAGGGCATGTTCCCGCTCGCGTCTGAGTTCATTCATTCTCCTGGTGAGCTCGAGCAGGAGAAGTTCTTCCCGTTCGATCCGTTCCCTTACGATATCAAGTTCGGAAAGAGACTGCTGCTTTTTTACATCAAATTCCGAAACACCAGCAATCTCATCGATAATCTTTCGCCGCTCGAAATCGCTCATCTCCATGATGCGGGTTACATCTCCCTGCATGACGACATTGTAGCCATGAGGTTTTATCCCGTGCTTTGAAAGGTGATCCACTATATCGCTTTGCTTGCAGAGCCGTTCATTGAGGTAATTATAACTGTAATACCCATTGCTGGTACGTTTGATTCTTCTTTTGATCTTCGTCCCATCAGAAAATTCGAGTGCTACCTCTGCGGTATTCCTGCCCGAATTGAGGTTGATCAGATCGGTAAGCTTCTCGGCACGGAGATTGCGTGAGCTCGAGAGAGCAAGCACAAAAAGGATGGAATCGATGATGTTGCTTTTCCCGGAACCATTGGGCCCGGAAATAACGGTAAAACCCCCTAAAAAGGGGATTTTTGTCTTTTTAGAAAAAGACTTGAAATTGTCAATCTCCAGCTCGGTGATATGCAAAGATCCGGCTCCTTACTTCTTTGCAGGATCCTTCTTGTCTTCCTCTGCAGCCACGATGAGATCGCCCTGTTTTGACTTTACGGATACCCCCTTCTTGTTTTTACCGTATCCTGGCGATGCAACGATGTAGTTTTTGTCACCCCGTCGTTCTTCCAGTTTCATGGTTCCATCCGACTGCATGATCATGTCCATGGATGGTTCTGGCGGCGCTGCGGGAGTATCCGAGGGGCGGGCACCTTTGCGCATAACGACTGTGCTTGAAGAGGCAGGAGCACCAGTTGGTGTGGCCGGCTGTGGTTGTACACCCTGAACAACCGGTGGCCCCCGCTTAGCTTCCTGCCTGCTGCGTTCTTCAGTCTGTTTGGACATTTTCATTGCTACAGACTTGAGATCGAGAAGTTCCTGGGTCAGCCCCTTGACGAGGGCTTCTAAATCTCTCACCTTTTTTTCAATCGCAACAATACGCTCCTCAGTTGCAGCTCCGGTTCCTGAAATCTCCAGCATTGGTATCAGTTTCTCCTTTTCTTCATGGTTATACTCAAGATATCTGATCTTTGCATCAGGCTTGCGTCACAACGCATACTTACTGTACTGGTGCGACGCACACCTTATAAATAATAGTAGTGATCGCCGGATAAGGAAAAAAGGTTTGTGCTTTATTTCACCTTACAATCCGCAGCATGCAGAAGATCCTGACCTGTATTTACGCGCTCTGCTGGTGCAGAATCGTAAATTTGCCATTCAGCAGTAAAACTGATCAACGCGCTTTCCAGTGCCGGGAAAAAGGTATTACCTGATTGCAGCGAACCCTTCTCCATATGTCCTATCTGTCTAAAACTGATCCAGAAATAGCAGATATCATCGAGATGGAGCGGCTCCGCCAGCAAAATGGTCTTGAGCTGATCGCGTCTGAAAATCTCGTTTCGCATGCAGTACTTGAGGCCATGGGGTCAATAATGACCAACAAATATGCCGAGGGATATCCGGGTAAACGATACTATGGCGGCTGCGAGTTTCATGATATGGCAGAAAACCTTGCCCGTGATCGCTTGAAAAAACTGTTCGGGGCAGAGCATGCAAACGTTCAGCCGCACTCAGGTACTCAGGCAAACATGGCAGTCTATTTTGCGTTCATGAACCTGGGAGATACGCTGATGAGCATGAAGCTTACCCAGGGAGGACACCTTTCCCATGGCTCACCGGTCAGTTTTACCGGGAAATTTTACAAAGTAGCCCAGTACAGCCTCGACCCGAAAACGGAAACACTCGATTATGGTGTAATTGAAGAGATGGCAAAAAAAGAAAAACCGAAGATGCTTGTCTGCGGGGCTTCTGCTTACCCAAGAACCATTGATTTTAAAGCGTTCCAGGAAATTGCAGACAGTGTAGGCGCTTACTGTATGGCAGACATAGCCCATATCGCCGGACTTTGTGCAACGGGTGTTCACCCGAACTCGGTCAATGTCGTAAACTTCACCACCACAACAACCCACAAGACGCTCAGGGGTCCCCGTGGCGGAGCAATCATGTGCAACAGCGAGTATGCGCAGCCTATTGACAAGGCGATATTCCCCGGCATGCAGGGGGGGCCTCTCATGCACACCATCACCGCAAAAGCTGTGTGCTTCAAAGAGGCACTCAGGCCCTCGTTTAAGGAATACAACAAACAGATAGTAAAGAACGCACAGGTGCTGGCAGAGACCCTGATGGATAATGGGCTTCGGCTGGTCTCAGGGGGTACTGACAATCACCTGATGCTTCTTGACCTCACCGCACAGGGTATAACCGGTCTCGAGGCAGAGAATGCACTGGGAAGAGCTGGCATAACCGTCAATAAGAACACGATCCCTAATGAGACTAAAAGCCCGTTTGTGACCAGCGGGCTGCGTGTCGGTACGCCGGCAGTAACTTCCCGAGGCATGAAAGAAGCAGAGATGCGCCAGATCGGTACCTGGATTGCAACGGTGGTAAAGGATATCAGCAACGAAACGGCAATCAAAACTGTGCATGCCGGTGTGACTGCAATGGCGAGCAGATTCACCCTGCATCCCGAATAAAAACAGAAACAGCGGACTCTCCCATGACCACGATCCTTGACGGGAAAAAAATTGCAGAAAAGAGACTGGAAATCCTCAAAGAGGAAATTGAGGACTCCGGCCTCTCTCCCCGGCTGGCGACAGTGATTGTGGGAGCCGATCCGGCGTCACAGATGTATATCAGGATGAAGCACAGGGCCTGCGGGCAGGTCGGGATCGGTTCGGTCGGGATGGAGCTGGCGGGCGATGCAACAACTGACCAGGTGTTGAAAACTGTTGCTCAGCTCAATAATGATCCGGATATCCATGGTATTCTCGTCCAGCTCCCGCTCCCAAAACAGGTAGATTTTGAGCGGGTAATCGCTGCAGTACACCCGGAAAAAGACGTGGATGGATTCCACCCGTTCAACCTCGGTCTTCTCTTTTCCGCACGGCCGCGGTTTGTTCCCTGCACACCGCAGGGTATCATGACTCTGCTTGCAGAATACAGGATCGAGCTTGCAGGTACCCGTGCAGTCGTGGTCGGGCGCAGTATTGAGGTGGGTCGCCCGATGTCAGCACTCCTCACAAATGCGGATGCAACGGTCACGCTTTGCCATAGTAAAACAAAGAACCTCGCCGGGGAGACCAGGCAGGCCGACATTCTTGTATCCGCAACCGGCAAAGCGCAGTTTATCACCCGGGAAATGGTCAAAAACGGGGTGGTCGTCATAGATGTAGGGATCAACCAGATGAACGGCAAACTGGTGGGGGATGTAGACTTTGAGGCAGTAGCAACCATTGCATCCGCAATTACTCCAGTGCCAGGCGGCGTTGGTCCGATGACTATCGCGACCCTGATGGAGAACACCTATCGTGCAGCGGGTCTGGGGACATGCGAAACTGTGTGGTAAATAAGCTTGTTATAGGGAGTGACGTTCCCGTCCGGGTGATGGGTGTGATCAACTGCAGCCCGGAGTCGTTTTATGCCAATTCGTATTTCCCGATCGATTTCGTTCATAAAACAGCAGTCGAAATGGTAGAACAGGGTGCGGATCTTATCGATATCGGTGCACGAAGTACGGCCCCCAATACCCAGGCCATCAGCGGGAGTACCGAAGCGGAACGGATTGATGCTGCTCTCACGGAACTGGATGGCAGCGGGATCATTATCTCGGTGGATACCATGAATCCATGGGTTCTCGATGTCTGTCTGAACCATGAGATCCATGCAATTAACGATATTTCCGGGCTCTCTTCCCAAAGGTATGCACAACGACTTGCACAATCGGGCCTTCCTGCATTCCTGATGGCATCCAATAATCAGCCCGGTGATGCTGTTGGACTGAATGCCACCCTCGATGCCCTTGCAAGCGTGGTAGCGCGGTGCGAGACAACCGGTATTAAAGACTACGTCCTTGATCCTGGTATCGGCATATGGACCCCTTTCCGTACCGTCGAAGATGATTGGATCCTCTGCCAGAATTTTTCTGCATTTGGAAAATTTGACCGACCGCTGCTTGCCGCAATCTCAAGGAAGACGTTTATCGGGGATCTTTTAAGCCGAAATCCCGAAGATCGCCTCGCTGGAAGCCTCGCTGTTACCCTGATGCTGCTGGAGAAAGGAGCATCGGTTGTCCGGACACACGATGTTGCTCAGACACTTGATGTGATAAGGGTGTTCGAACGCATGGTGAAACGATCATGAACAGTTCATTCAGAATCTACGGCCTTCAAACGGGAATCATTACCATTGGCGATTCGATCGCCGAACATGTTGTTGCAGCAGCTGGGAAAACCTGTAACGGTTTTAAGGATGGCGACATCCTTGTGCTTGCTGAAACTGCTGTTGCAACAGCAGAAGGGAATGTGATCGCCCTTTCTACGATCGCTCCATCGGAGATGGCACAGGACCTTGCAGCAC